>OBWN01000006.1_pt1 | contig 282705 bp, 242 predicted proteins | sample 1501351 | NCBI WGS metagenome assembly OBWN01 (sample SAMEA2580087, study PRJEB22360) | human gut metagenome | biome: human gut; feature: human-associated habitat; material: faeces | place: Denmark | collected 2008/2010
ATATAAATTTTATTGCTTTAACAAGGGTTATACTGTAAGATTGTATATAGTTACCGGTATTTTTATGAAACTTGTTTATTAAACTTCATTTCTCATAAAATCCTTCTCTTACTAGATAAAGCGGTACTAGGCAAAATCAGTGTTTTGGATTTTTCCTGCTTGCTAGATAACTAGTAAGCGGCAGTTTGCCGTGGAATATGTCATTCTGCATAGTTGTTGAAAGTTTGAGCGTGTGGGATGATCATGTCCGGAGAAATATTTTGTGTGAAGTTGACCAATTTGATCATATGAAATAATCCGTATTGAATGTGTGGTTTTAGGGCTTTTTTCTTTTGGATATCCGTAGTTACAAAGTAAGTTGGCTTCATCGGCAAAGTAAGTTAACTTACTTAGGCATTCCAGCTAGTTAACTTTGTTGATGAAACAGGCTTCACCAATTTAGTCTCATCTTCGTCGTATGAAAGGGGGAGGACATTACCTATATTGAGGTAAAATGTGCTTGTTGATCCTGCCAATTTTATATATTGGCTAGGAGTCTGGTGCTGTTCAGATGAGAGCTTTAGCGATTCGTTATCTATTATTCAAACCGTAAGTTATTTACTATACAAGCCGTAAGCGTAGCACTAGGTATAGCCGTAAGCCTACGGTTAGACAAGTCGTAAGTTGTTCACTTTAATGAGGCTTGATAGATTGGGTTTATACGTATCACCATTAAATATCGGATGAGCTCGTATTGATGATTTTTAAATGTATGTTCATTTTTTTCTTTTCTATTATAATCCACGTTTGTAATAATTTGGACATGAACAGATTATTACAAACGTGGAACGCGTGGATAAAAGTAAGTTAGAATAGGCTATCCTTGGGAGCGATAAGCCCCAATTTTTCTAGTAACGAACGGAATCTTGCCTTAATGCGTGCCTTCATGGGGATATGCCTAATAAAGCTTTTGTCCAAACCGGATGTGTCTAAATAGAAAGCGAAATCTTTTTTGAAAGGAGGCTCAAATTCGATAAACCAAGGTTTGCTGCCGCTGTAATGCAAGATAACGGGGTCAGTGATAGCTTGCTCTCTTTCATCCCGGTAAGTTCGGCTAATCAACGGGTCCTTGAAAAAATATCCGTGCTGTACATTGTACTTCATGGGCAGGGTTAGCTTGATCTCTTTTAATACTATATTCAATACATCTTGATCATGGTATCTAAGTCTCTCAGGGTATTTGTTGATTATCTCGAAAAAGCTTTCTGAAAGATTATTTTCTCGCCAATATCTTAGGTTGACCAATAATACCCCAGCGTTGAAATAGCCAAGAGATGGGGAATATTGGAGCCGGTTGTAAATACGTATGTCATCTATTGACATGTCAGGGATTACTCCGGCGGCATAGCTTTTTATATCCGTATCCCATAATGAGCGTAGTGAGTGGCGGACGACAACATCACAGTCGAGATAAAGGACCTTCTCAACGCTTTTGGGAAGTATATCCGTCATGATAAGTCTAAAATAGGTCGCTAACGTGATATGTCTACTTATTGGGCAGTTGGCGAAAACCTTTTTATCTACAGTATAGAACTGGATTTGCTGGCCATATTTGGCTACGACCTTTTTCAATACCTCTTGGTTTTCAGGGGATATTTCCTCTGTCAAGATATGTACCGTAATCTCCTCTTTCGGGTTATTCACACAAATAGAGGTTACTAATACACCACAGGGTATGACATAATTATTGTCTGTGCAACATACAATATCCATAGGATGTGTTTTTTATTCAAGTTATTACTGTGTTTCTACTGTCTATGTTTTTTTAGGATCAACGAGAGAATGAAATCTATCTCTTCCCATTTAAGCAAATAGGATAGAGTTAGATAATAGCAGATACCTATAATTATACCGACAATGAGTTTAAATAATAAGATAGGGATAAAACTTACGCAAATGTATATGATTAGTCCCATCGATATGGATAACAAGAGTATAGGACATAAAGCCTTAAGCTCTTTTCGCAGGTAAACATCGGGTAAAAGTCTTTTAGTGAATCTTGTCAATACATAGATGTCACATAAGGCATAAGCAGCGATACCGGCGCACATGATGGTGATCCCAAATGGAATGGTAATGACTAAGATAGTAACCGCAATGAGCTTTTTTATGATCTCGGATCGCAGGGAATAATCACTTCTCCGTTTTACGTTGAGCAGATCCCAGTTCAGGCGTGAGATCGGGTCCCACATATAAGCGATACTTAATATTTGTAAATATGGTATGGTATGTACCCACTTATCTGTCAAGATAACACGAATTAATGGATCAGCCAGTACACATAAGCCGATCATCAACGGGAATATGATGAAGGCTGTCATACGGATGAACATGAAGAACTTTCGTTGCAGTTCCTCGTTATCATGCTGTATTTGGCATTCTATCGGATAAGTGACCCGTGTGATGATGCTTGTTATATTAACGGAAACGTATTGGGCAAGAGAAGTAGCCCTGTTGAAGTTTCCCAGATCAGCGGATGAAAAATATTTACCAATTACCAATGAGTATAGATTCAGATATATCGTATGAAGCAATCCTCCGGCAAGTAATTTAGATCCGAATCCGAACAATTCCTTGAAAGACTCTTTGGAGAAACATAGGCGAGGAATCCACCGGGTACTTCCCCAAAGTAATATCAAAGCTAATAAATTCGTGAGTAAACTTTGGATGACCAGTGTCCATACAGCATAACCATGATAAGCCAGCCATATACCTATTCCTCCACTTATAGCTACTGTGCTGAATGAGATGATAGCTTGCTTTTTGAAATCGAGGGAAATGGTCAGTTGTGCTCGTTGTACGGCGCAGAATGAGGTCAAGATTAAGTTTAATCCTACGAATTTTATGATGGTTTCTAGTTGAGGCTGGCTGTAGAATGAGGCTATGAATGGAGCGGTGGAGAAAAGGAGAAGGTACATGGCTATCCCGATAAATATATTGAAAAAGAATACCGTCGAATAGTCTACATCTGTTCTTCCCTGTTTCTGGATAAGAGCGTTCGAGAAGCCACTATCAACGAACGTTTGAGCTACCGCCATGAAAATACCAAGCATGGCGACAAGTCCATAGTCGGAAGGCGACAAGATACGAGCGATGAAAAGACTTAACACGAATTGAGCTCCCTGTACCGAAAGCCTTTCCATGCTACTCCAAAAAAGACCGTTTACTGTTTTGCTTGCCATGTATTATTCGGGTTGTTTTTGAGAGGTTGATTTATTAGCCAACAATTGGTGCTTTTGCTCAGACATTACAAGCCCTAACAACATCATTATAAAGAAACCCCGATGTCCGGTAAACGTGGCATCTGCGATATTCTCAATCAATAGATACCCGATGATAAGAAAAGGTATAATAAAATATTTCTCCTTTTGCGTAGAGAGAAATAGTTTGTAGGCTTTCCGTATGATATAGGCGAAAAATAGTATATATAAGAATACGCCTATTATCCCAAATTGAGCTAAACAGGGATAATAGGTGTCCGCTATATAACTATAATTGTTTTTACTGATCCCTTTTACATTCTCGATACCGTATTTTGCGTATAGAGGCGAATAATAAACGCCAGAGGAGTGGGAGGCAAAACTAGCGAAGCCCGACCCAAATGGGAAAAAGTCCTTGAAAATCTCGAAAGATGTGACGTATAGCATGGCACGGGCCATGAATTCCTCGGGAACACTGTCCAAGGATTTACCCACACCAAAGTACATGACCATTTTTTTCCAGCTAGCTAAAACCATTGCGGCAAGACTTAATACGGCTATCGCTATTGTCTTGAAATTGAGCTTCAGACGACTTATGTTCCCGAAGAATATCACGGTGACCAGAGATATGATAAAAAATCCATAGAACTTTGAACGAGCCGAGAATAATCCAATCGCTAAAATAAGGATAAAGATCATCTTATCAATTTTAGCACCTTCGCTACAATAATAATAAAGCAGGGAGGATGCGGTTATGATAGCGGCGAAATAAGCGACATGCCCAACAGTTACTCTGAAGGCGAGTGGATAGACTAGAGACGCACATCCTATAAGAAACATGAAAAAGGATATAATAAGAATGATTTTCTTTATCAAATCTTTCTGTTTCGAACTAAATACAGGACAGAGATAATAAACTGCGAAAAAAGCTAAATAGGGTTTAAATTGGATAATCATGTCTGAGATGATTCCTTTCGCAGAGTTACTATGTATATAAAACGAATAAATCGTATAAAATATGAAAACAGAGCTTACCGCTAGAAATGACTTATTTATAGCCCAATCCGGTGTCTTGAATGTTGCGAAAATAAATAAGATAAGCAAGATGCAAGCACATATCTCATCTATACTATCAAATCCGATCGTTCCATAAAGGACCAATCCAAATATGAACGTGAAAATAAATAAGTTATAAAATTGCTTGTTTATGAATTCTTGTATCATCTTTTTTATTTGCTAGGAACGACCTTTGGTTGTAACTGAAATGTTTCTTTTTCTCTTTGAGGTGCACTTGTGAGGTGCTGAGCCTCAGATTTGATCTTAAATCTGTTTTTCCTAAAGAAATAAAAGAAACTTTTCAAATGAATTAACGTTTTCTTATTAAGACGCTGACTACTTCTTTGGTGAACATGCGTCATTTTGGATAAAGGGTAATAGACTACCTTCTTATTCTTTTTCCAACAACGATAGCAAATATCCATATCTTCTACATACAAGAAGAATTTCTCGTCAAATCCTTTTAGTTCATTGTAGAATGTGTGAGAGATCAAAAACGCTGCTCCCATACACCAATCGACCTCTGTAGGAGTGTCCATAGGAAGGTTCTTCAGTAAATAGGTTTGAACATTTTTATTGCCGGACTTATCATTTCCTTTGGTAAGAGCCCGATTTAGCAAAATCTTAATTGAAGGAAATCTACGTGCAGAATATTGCAATGAGCAGTCCCGGTTTTGTAACTTGGGTGCGACAATTCCACATGAAGGATGTTTTATCGCATAGTTGTATAATTTGTCGATCGCTCCTTGCGTTAATATGATGTCTGGGTTTAATATAAGTATATAATTCCCTATAGCATGTTTTGCTCCAATATTATTATTTCGGGCAAAACCATATTTCTTTTGATTCTCAATGAGTTTTATGGTAGGATAATTGTTCCGGATATAATCGGCGGTTCCGTCAGTAGAACAATTATCAACAAAAATAACCTCGAATGAAACGGATGGACTTCCTACTGAATACAAAGACGCAAGCATCTCTTTCACGTATGAAAGGTGATTCATGCCAACTGTTATAATCGATATTTCTGGTTTCATTATCATTTTGTCCTATTATGTTTTTAATTTTATAGATGCAATTTATGTTCTATTTGTTGATGATAGATTGTATTTTTCACCTATTATAACATTATTAAGTTTGTTGGTCGGGTTATTACCTTAAACCGATTCTTCTTTAAAAAGTAAATCGTACCATCAGATGAGCAATTATCTACGATGATGACTTCGAGCGGGACTGATGGTCTTCCTGTCGTGAACAACGAATTTAGTATCTCCATGATATATTTGAAATGATTCCTTGTTATGGTTATAATAGATACATAAGGTGTCATAAACTAGTATATGCGTTTTGATAAGACAAAGACATTTTCTTCGCTGTATAATGCTTTTGGAATATGTCTTGTACTTCTCGTGCGACTTCTGTACGATCTAACAGGAGCACTTTTTCTATTTTGTCGAATAAACTATTACTGTCTTTATTGTTGAAAATATATCCTGTCGTGACGCTCATCTTCGATAGCACCTCTTGGTGTGAAGGTATATCAGAAAGTAACATAGGTAATCCTACTGTCATACTCTCCAACAGCGTGTTTGCCAATCCTTCGACATCTGAGGCTGAAATATAATAATCGGAAGCGATTAAGTAATCATAAACATTCGTTTTAAAACCGGGTAAAAGAATCCGGTCATCACCTTCTTTTTTTAAATCTTCCCATAAGGGTCCCTCACCGAGCATGATCAATCCCACTTGCTTGGCCCCTATTTGTTTAAAGGCACGTATTAATAGTTCAGGATTCTTCTCTCCTGAGAAGCGCCCGATAAAAATAAAATATCGGATATCGTCTTTTAGTCCTAAATCTTTTCTTAGCTTTTGCCGATAAATCGGATCGCAATTCCAGATGGGTAACGAAGATCCATTGGGTATGCAAGAGATGTCCCAACCTTTATTTTCTTTATAGAGTTTTCCTACACTTTCAGAGCAACCTATGGGGAGATCTACTTTTCGGGTGAAGAAATGGTTTAGTTGATTGACGATATCTCCTTTAAATTTTCCATATAATATCTGCTGCTGTAGTCCCGGATAGATATGAATCGTATAGATTCGTTTATACTTTCGAGGTAAAAAGCACATTAAATATAATGAACGCGGACAATGCGCATGAAGCATATCCGGATTAATCAATTTTACCTCTTGTTTTAGTGCCGTGAATAAAGCGAATGGATTAAGAGGCGTTTCTGGTGCCAATTGATGAATCGAAAGCGGATACTTCTGGAAATCCTTAATTCGGGTAGTTTTTTTCTCTGGTATGAAAGTAATGATAGATACCTTGAACTTGGAGAAGTCCATATATTGGATAATGTTATACATAACATTAACCGGGCCTTCGTTGCATAATGATGATACCAAGAAACAAACTTTAGTCATGCTCTCTTCCTTATTTTTCTTTACTGTCAAACTGTACCTGCAATAATAACGGACGAGTGAATCTATTATTGTTGATTTCTCCGTTTGTTTAACAATGTAAGATTTCCCTCTATTAAAGGGAAATCGAATACAAAGTTAACAGTTATTTCTTTAAAAACAGACGAACATATGATTTTTTTCAATTTGTATATTTATGATAGCGGATTTCTCTGAATTATTGTACATTTGCATACGTTTTTAAGATATTTTGAGAAACAAAGGGAATTATGAAAATAGCAATAGTTGGAACAGGCTATGTAGGCTTGGTAACAGGTACGTGTTTTGCGGAAATGGGTACAGAGGTGTTTTGTGTAGATGTGGATAAAAATAAGATCGATAATCTGAAGAAAGGCATCGTTCCCATTTATGAGCCGGGTTTGGATGAATTGGTGGCTCGTAATATGCAGGCGGGACGTTTGCATTTTACTACCGAGTTAAAAGAATGTCTGGATGAGGTGGAAGTCTTGTTTTCCGCAGTGGGGACGCCTCCAGATGAGGATGGAAGTGCGGACTTGAAATATGTGCTGGAGGTTGCTCGGACCGTGGGAAGATATATGAATAAATATATTTTGGTCGTTACTAAAAGCACGGTTCCTGTTGGTACTGCCCAAAAGGTAAAGCAAGCTATTAAAAATGAGCAAATTAAACGGAATGTAAATATAGAGTTCGATATTGCTTCTAACCCTGAGTTCTTGAAGGAAGGGGCTGCGGTAAAGGATTTTATGAGTCCGGACCGTGTAGTTGTAGGAGTGGAATCCGAGCGTGCCGAGAAATTGATGTCAAAGTTATATCGTCCGTTTTTACTGAATAATTTCCGGGTGATTTTTATGGATGTTCCTTCCGCTGAAATGACTAAATATGCGGCAAACGCAATGTTGGCGACTCGTATCAGTTTTATGAATGATATCGCTAATTTGTGTGAGATTGTCGGTGCTGACGTAAATATGGTGCGTAAAGGGATTGGAACGGATGCTCGTATCGGTAGTCGTTTTCTGTATGCGGGTTGCGGATATGGAGGTTCTTGTTTCCCGAAAGATGTCAAGGCGCTTATGAAGACCGCTGCCGATAGTGGTTATCAGATGCGTATATTGGAAGCGGTAGAGGCTGTAAATGAAGAGCAGAAGTCAATATTGTTTCGTAAGTTGGTGAAGCATTTTAACGGGGATATTAAAGGCAAGCGTATCGCTTTATGGGGGTTGGCGTTTAAGCCGGAGACAGATGATATGCGAGAGGCTCCTTCATTGGTTTTGATCGAAAAGTTAAGAAACGCCGGATGTCTGGTTTCGGCTTATGATCCAGTGGCTATACCTGAGGCTCAAAGACGTTTGCCTGAAGATGTGATTTCTTATGTTAAAGATATATATGAGGCTGTGATAGATGCGGATGCACTATTGTTGGTTACTGAATGGAAAGAATTCCGTATGCCTTCTTGGTCTGTTATTAAGAAATTAATGGCTACGCCTTTAATCTTGGATGGACGTAATATCTATGATAAGGCAGAATTGGAGGAGGCCGGTTTTATTTATCATTGCATAGGTCGGTAAAGACCTTTTGGTTGGAAATAAGTTATGGGGCTGTGTTGCAATTCTTTGCTTGACTCAACCCCATTGTCTATTTCATCAATTCTTTCTTTAACGAACACCCACTACATCCGCAACAAGGGTCTTTGGATTTGGGGGCGGCGAACATTCGATAAACCTTATATGCGATATATCCGATAATCGAGATACCAATAACGTAAACTGCTATATCTTGCCACATACCTATAAATTTACCTCCTATATATAACTAAATAAAACATAGGAAAGTTCTTAGCAAAATAAACCCACAAAGAAATTTCCCGTTTGATAAACAATGAAAGAAACGATCCATGCTAGGACACAAGTATAAATGATAACGAATATACCCCATTTCCATGAGCCAGACTCGTTGACAATAGCCGATATAGTTGCTATGCACGGAAAATAAATCAAGACGAAAAGCATTAAGCTAATCGCTATGAGCGGTGTGAATACCAAATTACCTTCTGCGTTACGGTCTTGCTTCAAACGCTCCGACAGGGCTTGGCTGTCATCATCGGCATTCCCCGTGTATAATACGCTTAACGTGCTGACAACAACTTCTTTCGCCGCCATACCGGTAAGTAAGCTTACACTCATTTTCCAATCGAATCCTAAAGGAGCCAAGACCGGTTGAATCGTCTGGCCGATACGCCCGATATACGAATTTTGTTGGTGGTCGATTGCCTTCAAGCGTTCTAACTCCTCTATCGTATCTGTTTTTTCTTGAGAATCCAACTCCGTATTTTCGATCTCCGCTATCTGGCGATCAAACTGATCTCCGCTCTCCGAATGTCTGGGGAAATACCCAAGGAACCAGATGACGATAGAAGCGACCAAGATGATACCTCCCATCTTGTGCAAGTATTGTTTCGCTTTCTCCCACATATGGATCATGATGGATTTGCCGGTAGGCATCCGGTAGGGGGGGAGTTCCATTACGAAAGGAACATCCTCCTCGTTAAACAGGAAGCGTTTGAAAAGACGGGCCATGATAACTGCCAGCAAGATTCCGGATACATATAAAGCTAATAACACAAAGCTGGCGTTCTTCGGGAAAAACGCCCCGGTCAGCAAGACATAAACCGGCAGGCGGGCGCTACAGCTCATCAACGGATTTACCAACATCGTTATCATCCGGCTATTACGGCTCTCTATCGTACGGGAGGCCATGATAGCAGGTACGTTACAACCGAATCCCATCACTAAAGGGATGAACGACTTTCCATGCAGTCCCATCTTATGCATGATCTTATCCATGATAAAAGCCGCACGTGCCATATATCCGGAGTCTTCCATGAACGATATGAACATATACAGAATCAAGATATTCGGCAGGAACACGATAACACCTCCCACGCCACCGATGATACCATCCACGAGAAGATCCTTCAAAGGTCCTTCCGACATATGGTTGCGCACGAAATTACCGATCACCTCGACCAATGCCTCTATCCATTCCATCGGATAGCCTCCCAAACGGAAAGTGGCCTCGAACATGATCCACATGAATAGGATAAAGATAGGGAAGCCTAAGACTTTATGCGTGACGAATAGATCGATGATCTGCGTACTCGTTGCCTCTTTGATCGTATTTTGCTCGTAAGTCTCACGCAACGCTCCGGAAATAAAGCCATAGCGTGCGTTCGTGAATGCGGTCTCACAATCCTCTTGCAATAACTTTTCTATTAGGGCTGTATTACGGTCTCTTTCTTGGAAGATCGTTTCGGCACCGGGCAGCGTTTTTATAAATGTCTCTATCTCCCGGTCTCCCTCTAATAGCTTGATAGATAGATACCGCTTTGACAAGCTTTTGGGTATATCCACGCTATTTTTCAAGGTCTTCCTAACATTGCTGATCCCTTTCTCTAAAGACTCTCCGTAATTAATATGGATATGACGGATGACAGGATCTTCTTCTTCGTATACCTTGATTACACGGTTAAACAAATCCTCTATGCCAAAGCCCGTTTTACTTACGGTCGGGATAATCGGTGCCCCGATCATTTTCGCTAAGGACTCATGATCGAATTTATTACCATGGCGTTCCAGCTCATCATACATGTTTAAGGCGATTACCATGCGAACGTCCATATCGATCAGTTGGGCGGTCAAATATAGGTTTCGCTCCAGATTGGATGCGTCGATAACATTGATCACCACGTCCGGTTGCTCTTCATTCAAATGCTTGCGCACGTATAATTCTTCCGGCGTGTAAGCGGATAGGGAGTAAGTACCCGGTAAATCTACGATGCGGAATGTATAGCCATTCTGTTGGAAGGTTCCTTCCTTGGCATCTACGGTCACGCCGCTATAGTTACCCACATGCTCATGTGCTCCGGACGCGAAATTGAAGAGAGAGGTCTTTCCGCAGTTCGGATTACCGACCAAGGCTATGTTAATTGTTTTTCCTTTATGTAATGCGATGGCTTGCAATTCATTGTCGGAAGGCAGGATAAAAGAGTCTGCGCTCCTGTTCGTCTCTTGTACCGAGGTAGCTTGTTCCTTCTCGAAATCCGCTGCGCTAACGACTTCGATCAATGCGGCGTCCGAGCGTCGCAATGAGACATCATATCCCATTACACGATAGTGAATAGGGTCTTTGAGCGGAGCGTTTTGTATAACGATCACTTCTTTCCCTCTGATAAATCCCATCTCGATAATGCGTTTGCGGAAAGCTCCGCGACCCATTACCTTTACTATAACACCTTTATCGCCTGTGCGAAGTTCTGATAATCTCATGTCCTATTAAATGTTACGCGAAGGTAGCTTGAAAACTTCGTACCACCAATACCAACTAATAGGTATTTTTTTAATTCCATGGGTTGTTTTTCGAGTATTTTATGTATGTTTGTGCCACAAATTTCAACTTTAGACAAATGAAACTACGAATTACTTTGTTCGCCACCTTATTGGTTCTTCTGTCTGCTTGTTTTACAGGCTGTAAAAAAGAATTGAAGGATTTCTCTTTTAGTTATAGTATGGAAAGTGTAGATAACTACAAACTAATGGTTCTGTTTGATAGTGACAAGACATTCCGTATCGAGGAGTATAATTATTATATGGATAATTTCGCCAAGAAACGAGATCCTAAAATTATGGAGGGGACATTGACTGACGAGGAGTTTGCTTCTTTAAAACCGATTCTGCAAAAATGTAATTTCTTTAAGATGAAAGACTCTTATGGCTTTGAGGAGGAGACGAACCGGGATTTAGGGGATATCATGTATCAGGTTTCATTTACCACGGAAGGTAAGGAGAAATTTATCTCTATCCGTAATAGCGATACCGGACAATTTTCCGCTTCTTTCGTGAAGTTGATCGGTTTCATCAATACATTCTTGAATAATCATAAGAATGACTAAACGCTTTTAGCCGGAGATGGAGAATAAACGAAACCGGGTTCTATTGTGCTTAGGCTCTAATTGGGATAAAGAGAAAAATATGGAGCGCGCGGCGGAGATGCTGCGTGCTCATTTTGTTTTTATACAGTTTTCCCAGCCAGTTTATACGGAACCGATCGATTGTCCATTATCAACTACATTTTTGAATCGAGTGGCTGTTTTGTATAGCGAGGAGAGTCCGGCGCAAATAAAGGATGTCTTGAAAGATATAGAATGCTGCATCGGACGTAAGCCGGAAGATAAATCTTGTGGGCGTGTGCCAATAGATATTGATTTATTGCAGTGGAACGACCAAATCTTGAAAGCTGAGGACTTGACCCGTGAATATGTTCTAGATGGCATCTGCTCGCTCCTTGCCGCAGGAGAGAATGATGAATGGTGCCAATAGAAAACCAAAGGAGCCGCTGTTGCGGATCAATGCGTTGATACCTTTGCATATCAAGGAAAGAACTGGGTTGCTTCGGTCTGCGTTATAAAATCCTTTCTCTACTTTAAGCTTGAACTGGTAGGGTGCCAATAAGTCCTCATAAGTCTGTATGGGAAGGATTCGTTCGGCCCAATTACCTGTAGCCGGATCGCAAGTATTGTATGGGTCTTCCGGGCTTGGTAAACTCTTTTTCTCGATCGCTTTTTGGATATCGGGATAGGTCAAGCCTCTAGTCTGCCGGGCCCATGTCTCTACTTCTTTTGGGGAGAAAGCCGGGCAAAGTTTCGTTATGAATTGCTCTCGTAATGTATAATAGTTGGGGGATTCCAAAGATCCACTTTCGCATCCGATCATCATCTTATGTAACCGTTGTTGGACATACGGGTTGAATGGTGTAGAGGCTGTCGTGAATAGTAGATACATGGAATCGTTTATATGGATTAAATCCTTGAAGAACAAAGATAAATCATAGACATGTTCTATCAGGTCCGTAGCGATTAAAAGTTGGGGGGAGACTTTGTTCCTTGCGCACCAGTCCGCAAGAACATCTGAATCTCCATGGAGTATGGTATCGGGGCCTATTCCTATTATTTGTTTCAATAGCTGGATCGTCTCCACGGAAGATGGGTTAAGATCAATATAAATAACTTGTCCTATTCCTATGGATTTCGCCAGAATACTAAGGAAGCCGGTTCCTCCTCCATAATCGATTAGCGTGACATCGGAGATAGGGGTTTGTATCGCTTGAAGTCCTCTTTGTAGGCAATCTGCGTATATATGCATGAAATAGCTTAACGCCGGCTTTAAGTTGCCGATGTATCGCTTATTATAATCGCTGATAGGTAATTTATTATAGTCGATCGCTTTCAAACGTTCGGTTAATGTATGTAATAAATCACTTCTATTCTCTTTCATCATATATCATCTTGTATAAACGTATCCCCTGATCTTCATTAGAAAAAGCAGGGAACAATAATTGTTTTCGTTTATCTATCGCCTCTTTATCTATAGGTAGGGCCATTAATTGTTCGCAAGCCCGTATCATCTCATCCGGCGTATCGGCGATATGGCATAAAGGATCTAATCCGCTACCCGCTAGCATGAGATGATTGACAATCGTATGCCTTCCGGCGAATAAGCTGTTCAAAAGCTTTAGTTTTAGGCCGGTATCTTGAAATGTGATTAGCATATGAATTTGTGCGTTGTGGATCAATGCGTCCATACGTTCCTTACTGGGATTTGCTTCTACTTTTATATGTGGGTAAGGAGCGGCTGCCTCTCGTATCAAACGGGTCGGGTTCATGCCCGCTATTATGCAGGTATGTTTTAATTGGCTGAAAACATGCTTGGTGAGAAATAACACGGCTCGCTCATTCTCGATAACGGATAACTTGCCATGATATAAAATATAATCGGATTTTCCCGGTTTGGCCGTAATCCGATTATTCTCGTGGAAACAAGGAACGAACTCGATCCTTTGATTGGGAAATTGTTTTCGTAAATAGTCTGCGTCTGTCGTGGATACGGCGATTATCAGATTTGCGTACTGTGCTACTTTCTGATAGGCTTGGAAGCGCATGGCCTCGATCTTGAAAAAGGCATTGCGAACCAATCCTTTGCCAGACTTTGCCAAGTGGCGATAATAATCGTGCTCGATATTGCACTCCCGGAATATCTTCATCCGGTTTCTTAAACGGGGATCGTCCATATAATAGCAGGAGTGGAGGCCCTCAAATAAGATCGGGTAATCATTTTGTAAAAGATTCTCGATCAAGCGATGATCTTTACGGCTATATACATTGTAAGGGAGCCATGTTAAATTAGCGATTACCCCGGTACGGCGTTTATAATAGAAAACCTTGTCGCAAATGCTTTCTAATTCCGGTGCGTGCGGACGTTCATATTCGAAACAATGTAATATGAGTTTCACGCCGCATGCATGCAAGGCCTCCAGTTTATAATACACATCAATGACCCCTCCGTAATTGGCGGGATAAGGTATATTGAACGATACTATGTTGAGGTATTTATCCATCTGCTTAAATCTCCTCAAATATACGCGCAAATTGGCTAGCTTGCTCTTTCCGGGAATAATTCGATAGCTTATCCCGATTGACGGGCGAGGTCGTATATCCTTTTTCCTGCCATTCCTCATAGTAATGTTTCAAGAAATCGTACACCTCGTCTACCCGGGTTGCGGCCAGTCCAGAATGGGTCTCCTTGATGGCTTCGGCGAGGTAAGCCTCGTCACTCTGTACGCATAAGATGGGTTTTTCTACCGCAAGCGATTCAAAGAACTTAGTTGTCATGAAGCCTTTTGGACCAGACGTGTCAAACTTATTCGTCAAGGAAAGCAGCACCGAGCTTTTGTTCAAGATGAGGGGAATATCGGATGCCGGTACATACTCATGGTAATCCATGAAAGATTGCACCCCATGTTGTTCGGCCTCTTGGCGGATGATGGAGCGGGACTCTTGATCGGTATACCATACAACTCGAAAAGTTTCGGGGATAATGACCTTGTCCTCCGTAAGACGGGCGATGGCCGCAAATAATAACTCCGGATTTCGGATCGCTAAACTTAACAACCGTCCGGTATAGGTAATGATAAACCGGGAGGTCTTGATTTGTTGCGGATAGAACAACTCGGGATCGAATCCGTTATAAATCAGTTTTACATTGGGATTATATTGTTTAAGTACCTCCACGTGCCAAGGCGATACGGTCGTGACACAATCCGCTACCTCCAAAGCGTTATTCCGCTTTCTAAGTAACCGTTTGCGAAATCGCTTTGTGATGAATGCGTCTAGCCATGAAAATGTATGGAATTTATGCGATATATATTCGTTGGAGGCGTATTGCTCGATAATATCTCGTAAATCCACGACGAAAGGGAGGTTGGTATGGATCGCTAACGTCTTGGCGGCGGTTAAAGGAAAGGTACGGTATGTGCTACACAATATTCCTTTGTACTGGTTGGTCTTTATTAAGGGAATACATGCGTTGATTATTTTCATGTCTTTATAACCAAACAAGATGTCTAGAAACATGACCCACATCCATTCGATATGCTTTGAGATCTTTCCTGATGCTTTGTAGTAGCGGACGCAATACACGTCCGCATACCCCGTAAGGAATTCGAATGTATTGTCTTCTATGTATTCTGTCACTACGGTAACTTCCCATCCCATGCGTGTCAAATATTTGCATAGATATCCCATTCTGGGGGCGAAAGCGGGTGGGAACATATCACATATGATAAGGAGTTTATTCATGGATTCAATCAGGGTTATAAGAATAGACGAATGACTTCAAACGCTTCCGCATAGGTACATCCTGCTTGGACGCCCCGTGCTCTTGCTAATGAATAGATAAAGTCCTTGGATAGATAATCTCTCGCTCCTTGCGATTTATAGGCTTTCAATGATTCTACCTTTGCGTCGATATGGCGCTCTTCCAGCCTTACAAAACATTGTGTATTGAATGTCAGGTTGTTCCAGATTAACTCATAACCTAATATATTCGTGTTTTTGAACGCTCGTAGACCCTCTTGGGCGATCGTCGTATGATCTTGGTGGATGTCGTGCAAGCTAGGGATGAAGACTAGGTCAAAATCGGATACTTTTTTCAGGCGTATTAACTCCTCTAATATCTCTTGTCTTGCGTATCCCAGTTTTCTTACTTCGTAATTGTATATGATTAGGTTTCCCGGTTCTATACCTAAGGTCTGGGTCGCTTGCTTGACCTCTGTCTTCAAGATATCTTTCGGAAAACCTTCGGGAACCGATTGCTGTGCGGTGGAGAAAGCCACATAGGTCACTTTTTTACCATCTTCTATCAGGCGTGAGATAGTTCCCCCCAACCCAAGTTCCCCATCATCCGTATGAGGGGCGAGGACTAAAATATTTTTACAATTAGTAATCATTCTTTCTGATTTATTTGAATACAGGGATTTTGTTGTTTTCACTGCTTCGCTAATTCTTTTAATAGCTGGGCGTATAATTTACGTAAATAACTTCCGGACCCTTCTTGTACGGAGTCATTATGCCATAGTAAAACCAATTCACCTCCTACATTATTTACTTGTTCCACTAAATTCCGGCAATAGGTTAAAGCCCTGTCAAAATCCAGTCCCATATATTTTTCCTCCTCTAGGGTACAATCCATTATAATAAGCGGATGTAGTCGGAGAGGAGATAGCCGGCGGGTGATCGGATTGATCCAACGAACCGGGTAGCAAGTCCCTAACCGGAATCCGGAGACATCGGCATACCCCATGGTGAAATCGTCCGTAACCCCAGCAGCCTCTATTTGGTCCATATCTTCCGGTTCCCGGATAGCCAAGAAATGATGACGGTTGAACCGAACATTTTTACCGATATGATCTTCCAGACCGGTTTTCTCTTTCCGGATAAGGCTGGGAGTCGTACCCGCTTGGTAGCTACTATGCAAACCAATAGTTACATTATGCTCTAGAGCACTTTTTATCAATTTACGAATATCTTTATTCCTCAAATCGTAATGAGGTTTGTCGTGCTTGGCTTTCCCCCCGTTCCGGATAAATAGGATAGGGTGACATTGTTCCTTCCCGATCAAATCCTGAAGGATACTATTCTGGCGGAAAAACCAAGGGAAGGTATAAAACGGGTCTTTCTCAAGGGTACCGAATTTACCTTGAAAGGATTTATATAAACCTCTTCTATCTCTAATAGACCGTATCAAACCTTTCCACGAACGATATAGAGTCGGAGAATCTACGTCGTGCGTGAGGTAGATCTTCCGGATTTGCTTTTTTACCTCGGGTACACGTAACCGGGATTGGCGTAGCCAACGATGAAGCAGCATGCGATATTCATCCACGATCGGACGATGCAGGAAACCGGCCCGGTAGGGCAAGGACTCTTTACCGGGAAATCTTCCATGCTCATCCCGAAGTCCACGCCGTACCATCTCCTCGTATCTGGAAATGAGAAAATAAGTACTTGCGATGATATCGGCATGAACCACCCATGTATCTCTTACCCATTCCTCTTTCGGCGAGCCGAATAACAAGGGGATACCTTGAACCTCTTGCAAAGGGAGTTCCGGTAAGGAAGCAGGAGTCCCGTATGTTTGTCCATCAAAGAAGCCGGATGGAATGATAACGACGTTATATCGGTCGAATTTATTGGGATCAGCCGTGTACCCGATCGTTTCCACCAGTTCGCTAGGGACATCATCTCCTACAAGAAAACGTATTATATAATGTAAAGTGCGATTTTTCATACCCATTTGCTTAGTTTAATGCGTGCTCTGTCTAATAAACTCAATTTCCCCCTAGATATTGTGAAAAATGGGGTTTGGATAGCTCCGAACTCGCGGAAGAAACGTTCTACTCCGGGTAGCATAGACCCTTCGAAATCAAATACCGTCGTAAATTGAGAAACGAAATGAAGACATTCCCACAGGACGTAGCTTTGCGCTCCGGAACCTCTATAGACCGGATTTCCTCCTCCAGCGAGATAGTAAGCCGATCGATCTTGCCATACGATGAAAGCGGCCGCATGTAAATGGCCTTGCTCGTCATAACCTCCCCATAAATCACCTTGTCCTCTTTGTCGGCAAGTGGCGATCAAGTCTTTCAGTACATTCGTGTCTTCCTTGATTCGTACATGCTGGCGGTCAAATGTTTGGGCTTGTACAGCTAGGAACTCATTCAAAGGAATCCCTTTTTTTACGGATATATGGTATTTATTCTGCGCTTTCGTAATATTTCGCCGGATATTGGGGCTCATATTCTCCCATACCGCTTGATGATCCCGGATATTTTTTAATAAATAGGTATAACGTGTCGTTTGGTTATATCCCGCCCAATAAAACGGAAGCCAATCCGTGATGTCATAATTGAAATTTTGCAGGAAGTGCGGATAGCGTTTTAGTTCTTCCGTGAATTGTTTGCATAGTTCTTGACGTCGTCCTAACTCGGTCGTATATTTCGTGTCGGAGGAACTTGCGGTGAACCAAGGGCCCATTGTTTGGGTGTAAGAAGGCATTGAGACAATATCGGAATGGGGGACGTAAAGGGGGAGGGTTGCCTGTATCTTTCCCTTTTGTTCTATAAGCAAGACATCCCATTTTTTTTCTCCGCAAACCGTATCCAACCACCAGTCATGTGAGAAGATCGGTATATTTTTTTCAGTATTGCAAAGTAAACGATATTTGTCTTTATTACTCATTACAATTTCGTATAGGGGCGGGGGGTGCCCGCCCCCGCAAATTACTTGTTGGCTTTTAATGCCTCAAATATTAATTCGGATAATTCGTCTGCCAATTCGGGATTGTCCTCGACACATTGTTTTGCCGCATCACGACCTTGTCCCAATTTGGTATCATTGTAGCTGTACCACGAACCGCTCTTCTTGATGATATTCAGTTCAGAGCCAAGATCGATGATCTCTCCGGAACGGGAGATACCTTGACCGAACATGATATCGAACTCTGCCTTGCGGAATGGAGGAGCCACCTTGTTTTTTATGACTTTCACACGCACTTGGTTACCCTTGATCTCGTCACCATCTTTCAGCTTTCCAATACTACGGATATCCAAACGGACTGAGGCGTAGAACTTCAACGCATTACCACCAGTCGTCGTTTCCGGGTTCCCGAACATTACGCCGATCTTATCACGCAATTGGTTGATGAAGATACAGGTCGTATTCGTCTTATTGATCGCAGCTGTCAATTTACGAAGGGCTTGCGACATTAAGCGAGCTTGCAGACCCATCTTGCTGTCTCCCATATCGCCCTCAATCTCAGCTTTAGGAGTCAAAGCGGCTACGGAGTCGATAACAATGATATCTACGGCGGATGAACGGATCAACTGCTCGGCTATTTCCAAGGCCTGCTCACCGTTATCCGGCTGGGAGATCCATAGGTTCTCTACATCAACGCCTAACTTTTCAGCATAGAAACGGTCAAAAGCATGCTCCGCATCGATAAATGCGGCGATACCTCCTTTTTTCTGAGCCTCGGCGATCGCATGGATCGCTATGGTTGTCTTACCGGAAGATTCCGGACCATAGATCTCGACGATACGTCCTTTCGGATATCCGCCTACGCCCAGCGCTGCGTTTAAAGCGATAGAGCCTGTCGGTATCACCTCGATATCCTCGATGTTTTCATCGCCTAGTTTCATGATCGAACCTTTTCCGTAGTTCTTCTCGATTTTATCCATTGCCGCACGTAAAGCCTTTAGCTTATCCGTGTTAGCGGCTGGTTTACCACCTTCTTCTTTCGCTTTTTCTTCGAACAAATTTTCTTCTTTTGCCATATGTGTCCCTTATAAATTAAGGATTTGATTTGCATGGTCTTTTGTCTTCACCTCTTTCGGCCCGATGATATTAGTAACAATACCTTCCTCGTTAATGATAAAGGTGGTCCGGAGAGTCCCCATGTATGAACGTCCGTACATTTTTTTCTCAGCCCACACACCAAACTGTTCTTGTAAGGTCGTGTCTGTGTCCGCTATTAAACGGAAAGGTAAGTTTTGCTTTTGTATAAAGCCTTGATGCGATTTGGCGCTATCTTTGCTTACTCCGATGATCTCGAAGCCTTTCGCTTGTAAGGCTTGATAGCCGTCACGTAAGCTGCATGCTTCCGCCGTGCAACCGCTCGTGTTATCTTTCGGATAGAAATAGAGCGCTACTTTTTTCCCTTTATAGTCACTCATCTTTACCTCTTTACCGTCTTGATCGGTTCCCAAAAACTCGGGAACCTTATCGCCTATTTGTACTGCCATATTACAATTCTAAGTCAATGTTAAACAATTCATGCCAAGGCAAACCTTGCTCATTTAGCTCTTTCATGAATGGGTCCGGATTGAATTCCTCTACATTCCATACTCCCGGTTTCTTCCAAATGCCTTGCATAAATAATTTGGCGCCGATCATGGCGGGAACACCGGTGGTATAACTAACACCTTGCGCTCCTGTCTCTAGATAAGCGGCATGGTGGCTACAGTTGTTGTATACGTAATAAGTTAATTCCTTACCGTCCTTGATACCACGGATGCGGCAACCGATGGAAGTCTCGCCAGTATAATTCTCTCCCAGATCACCCGGGTTCGGCAATACGGCTTTTAAGAATTGGATCGGAACGATTTCCTGCCCGTTGTAAAGGATCGGGTCGATACGAGCCATACCGATATTTTGGATGACACGTAGATGAGTCAAGTATTCCTGTCCGAAAGTCATCCAGAAACGAGCCCGTTTGAGGGTCGGGAAGTTTTTGGTCAAACTTTCCAATTCCTCGTGATACATCAAATACGATTCTTTCGGTCCTACATTCGGATAATTCAAGGCTTTATGTACGCTTAACGGATCGGTCTCCTTCCATTCCCCATCCTCGAAATATTTGCCACGTTGAGTAATCTCACGGATATTGATTTCCGGATTGAAATTGGTAGCGAATGCCTTATGGTGATCTCCTGCGTTGCAGTCTACGATATCCAGATAGTGTATCTCGTCGAAATGATGCTTTGCCGCATAGGCTGTATATACGCCGGTAACCCCCGGATCGAAACCACATCCCAAGATAGCGGTAAGACCGGCTTTCTCGAAACGATCTTTATAGGCCCATTGCCAGCTGTATTGATATTTGGCTTCATCAAGCGGTTCGTAGTTGGCCGTATCTAAATAGCTAACGCCGTATTCCAGACAAGCATCCATGATATGCAAGTCTTGATAAGGTAAGGCCAGATTTACCACCAAATCCGGTTTGAAGGCGTTAAACAAGGCAACAAGCTCTTGCACGTTATCTGCGTCTACCTGTGCGGTTTGCACTTTTACGTTCTTGATATCGGCGGCGATCTTGTCGCATTTACTTTTCGTACGGCTAGCTACCATGATATCCGTGAAGACATCCGCATTCATCGCTATTTTCTTAACAGCAACGGTACTTACGCCCCCTGCACCAATAACTAATACTCTTCCCATTTACTAATAGAATTAATCTTGTTAATATACAGTTTACAAGGTTTTCAACCAATGGACAAATATACGGCTTTTCCTTGACAATCCCTATAAAAGATTTATTTATTCATTTTAGAAGGGATGAAAGGAAAGAAAGATACAGCTAATGAATGTGAATACTGAAAATAGTCGTACTTTTGTCACATTTACTGTTTAAAGTTTGGACATGAGATTTTTAAATTATGCCGGGGGTGTTTTTATTCTGCTCTTATTGGCGTTGGGGTGCAAACCCGAGGCGAAGCGGAGCCGTGTGCTTGTGATCCAATCTTTTCGGTGGGATGACAAGAACTATCTGGAATTAAACTCGGATATCCGGAAAGAACTGAGAAAAAACCGGGTGAATGCGGACATCCGCACGTTTTATCTCGACTGTGAGTGCTATATGGCTGAGGAGGAAGAGGAACGGATGTATAACTTTATCGATACGATACGTCTTTGGAAGCCCGACCTCATATTGGTGAATGATGATCAGGCTACCTATACGTTGATGAAATGCGGCCATCCTTTTGTAAAGAAAGTTCCGGTTGTTTTCTCTGGCGTCAATTTCCCTAATTGGGATTTGCTGGAAAAATATCCGAACGTAACAGGTAGTTGGGACAAGATTGATTATAAGGAAAACCTTCGTTTGATCGATCAGCAAATGGGAAAGTCTCGCATTTATATCAATTATGATAAGACCTCCTTAGGGCAGTTGGCTTTCCGGGAGTTGATAAAAGCGGTCGATACGAGCCGATATGTATTGAATTATAATCAATTGGCTTTCCAATTAAATGACCCGGACTTTAAGGTAGATTCCATGACGTTTAGAACCGAGATGAGAATGAAGGCGATACGTCCTTCGAAAAATGTAATTCATTTCATGCCTTTTCGTAAAGCCAATGGGGAGTTTTTATTGAGTAATATTAATGGTACCTATCCTTATTGCGTATTTTTCAATATCCGTTATGACTATACATCCGCAGGTTTGTCTAAGATGTTCGTGACTCCTTCATTTACGGCGGTGCGGGAAATCTTTAATATAAACGTGGAAGTTCTGGGAGGCTATTTTTGCTCGAATCGCATACAAGCGGCGGAACAGGCTCGGTTGGCGGCTAAAATTCTTTCCGGTACGCCTGTCTCTTCCGTTCCGATCGTAGAGAGTCCTAAAGAGTATCTGTATGATTGGGGGGAGATGCAACGTTTAGGTATCTCAAAGGAGGAGGTCCCTACTAATGTTCACATCATCAATATGCCTATTTCTGAACGGTATAAGATTGGGGTTTTTATCGCCTCTTCCTTGGGCGTGATCTTATTGCTGGCATTGATCGGTTATTTGTTTTATCTCTATTGGCGGGAAGCAAGACGAAGGAAAGCGGTGCTCGCTAATTTAAAGCAAGAGAAGGAGCATCTTTCTTTAGCGTTGGAAGGGGGGAATATATTCGCTTGGAAATTACAGTCTGGTACCTTCCGGTTTGACAACGAGTTCTTTAGCTATGTGAATATTTCTCCCCGGGAAATTCCTTTGGATGAGCTGTACGAGATGACTCATCCGGACGATAGGCAGAGTTTGCGCTCCTTGATTGATTTCATTTGTACGGGTACGATCTCTCATCATATCCTTCAATATCGTTGCGATTTTAACGGGAAAGGTTACCAATGGTGGGAATTTCGTTACGGAAGCTTAGAGGATGCGAATGATGGGTATGTAATCAATGGCTTATGTTTGAATATCCAAAATATCAAGGATACGGAGGAGGTCTTGATCTCTGCGAGGGAAAAAGCCGAGGAGTCGGATCGGATGAAGTCGGCTTTCTTGGCGAATATGAGCCATGAGATCCGTACGCCGCTGAATGCGATTGTCGGTTTCTCGAATTTAATGAACTCGGAAGAGGTCTTGGAGCCGGAAGAGCGTGAGCAGTTCGTGAAGTTGATTAATACGAACTCCGACTTACTATTGAAACTGATCAATGATATTTTAGATCTTTCCCGTATGGAATCTGGAAAGATGAGTTTTGTTTTCGATCGCCATGATTTGAATGTCTTGATCAATGAAATCTATTGTACTTTCCAGTTGATGATGCCCGAGGGGGTAGAGCTACGCATGCGTGTCCCCGAGATCCCGGTGGTTGTGGCGGTAGATCCTTATCGGCTGAAACAAGTATTGTCTAATTTTATCAATAATGCCATCAAGTTCACGACTTCGGGCTATATAGAAGTGGGATACTATTTCTGTACGAAAGGCGACTGCCTTCATATCTATGTAGAAGACACTGGTATCGGTATCCCTGAGGAGAAACAGAAGCAAGTTTTTGATCGTTTTTGCAAATTGGATGAGTTTGCGCAAGGCACCGGACTCGGACTGGCGATTTGCCAAGTGATAGCGCAGCGTTTCGGCGGTGAGATACAATTGAAGTCGGAATATGGTAAAGGTAGCCGTTTTATGCTAACTTTGCCTAAAGAACGTATAGGTTGACAAAGCATGGAACAAATAGAGGAACTTTCACGATTTATCAAGGAACATGCGTCGGATGATTTGAATCGTCTGTTGCTTTCCGCCTCTCGTTATCCGGGGATCGATATCCCTTTCGTGGTGGATCAATTAAAATCTCGGCGGCAGATCAAGGATAAACTACCTTCATGGTATCAAAACGATCGACTGGTTTTTCCGGCGAAGATAGCGGCGGAGCAATGTTCCTCGGAACAGACTGCCTTGTACAAACAGAGGTTGGTAGATCCACAGGCACATGTATGTGATTTGACTGGTGGATTGGGGATCGATAGCTATTTCTTCTCCCGGAAAGTACGGCAGGTTACTTATATCGAACGCTTTCCCGCTTATTGCGAGGCGGCTATCCATAATTTCAAGGTGCTAGACGTTGGTAACGTAACGGTATTGAATGGCGATTCTACGGAGTTGATAGATAAGATCGATGGAATAGATGTGTTTTATATCGATCCGGCTCGTAGGGGAGAGGGGAATAAGCGGATTTTTGCGCTGCAGGATTGCGAGCCGGATTTGACAAAGTTGGTTCCTGTCTTGTTTGGTCATGCCCCTAAGGTGATCGCTAAATTATCTCCGATGGCGGATATTCATATGACGTTGGATTTGCTTCCGGATGTGACAGCCATACAGGTGCTTTCGGTGAAAAATGAATGTAAGGAGCTTTTGTTTGTGTTGGAGCGAGGCTCGAAAGGCGGGAGTCCTCAAATCTGTTGCGTGAATTTCACTTCGGAGGAAGAGCCGGAATTGTTTGTGTTCTCATTGGTGGAAGAACGGGAAGCTGTCGCTTCCATCCGTGGAGAAGTCAAGCGTTATTTATACGAACCGAACGCTTCCATCTTGAAGGCGGGTGCGTTTAAAGCGGTCGCCACTCGCTTTGGATTGAATAAATTGCATGTCAACAGTCATTTATATACGTCGGATGAGGTTGTCCCTAGTTTTCCGGGACGTTCTTTTGTGGTAGACGAAGTGATCCCCTTTACGAATAAACAATGTAAGACCTTGTCGAGGCAGATTCCCCAAGCGAATATCACAGTCCGTAATTTCCCCCTCTCGGTGGATGAGTTACGTAAGCGAACTAAAATTGCGGATGGAGGAACTATCTATCTTTTCGCTACTACTCTGGAAAATGGGGATAAGGTACTTATCAAAACTCATAAGATATAGGATACTGCATAGGTGCTGCAGCATTACTGCATAAGGGTTGCAGTACTACTGCTAGGCCTGTTGCAGTACTACTGTAAGGCTTGTTGCAGTACTATTGCAAAGCCTGTTGCAGTGATATCCGAAGGGATATAAAAAAGTGTATGATGTTATCACCATACACTTTTTATGATATGAGGTTTATATTACTTCAATAGATTCGCACGCATTTCCTCAATCTTAGCTTTTGACTCACGAGCCGTATTTATGGTTGCTACCATTCCGCTTAACGGAGCGATTGTAGTTCCTAATTGCTCCAAGTCAGGATAATATTTAGCTAAGTCGGCTGTGATCTGCTGGATGATACCGATACGTTTTTCCATATTCTCGCTCAAACCGGCGGAAATAGCGTCGCCTTTAACAACCAAGCCCGGATTTGCGTATACAATGGCATATTCTACAGCCATGCCCCCTAACAACTCAAGCTCAACGTCAGCCTTATCATTTTCCATCATAGCGTCGATCAATTTGTTTTCTTGGTTTTTCATGAATTTGCTTAACTCCTCTTTGCTGGCGTTAGCGGGAGCGGACTCTTTCATGATGTCGATAGCGAATGGAATGTCCAGATCCGTAGTCAATTTAACCAATACGTTCTCGATATCTGTAGTCGGCTTTTTCATAGCCTTCAATACGTTCAAGTCTGCGAAGTAGATACCGCAAGCACGTGCTTTCTGGGCTTGTGTGTTCAATTCGGAAACCTTGCTGACCGGCAACATAAAATCAGTATTAGCGACAGAGATCGTAACCTCGCCGGTAGATACTTTGTAAGGCAACTCCGAATCCGGCATATCTTTCAAGAAACGAGTAACCTCGTCTTTCAACTCGGCAGTAAGCAGACCTTTAGATACTTCTCCTGCGATAGCTGCTTCTTCCTCTACTTTTTGCTCAGCGGCGTCTTGTTTTTTACTGCTGTTGCAAGATGCCATTCCAAATGTAATCGCTGCTATGGTTAGCAGGCTAACAAAACTCTTTTTCATGTTATTCTTTATTTTTAGATTATATATTTTGTCATTAATCGCTCCCTTTGTTTAAATACTTGCCGGGAAACTCTGCGAAGATAGATATAATTACCAATAAAGCAAAGATTCCTAACATTAATAAATTAAATGTAAAAGTAGAAAATGTATAACCGGCGAATTTTTTCTCATGACTATAGAAAGGCGCACGTCCCCAATTATTGTCCGGTTCCAGATAAATCTGCCCGATTTTAGGGTAGATCCGGTTGTGGGCCTCCTTATAGAATTGGGTACTGGTTGAGTTGAGTACCAGCTCCTCGATGGCTGAGTTATGATGTTCCTTTTTCAAGGTGTTCAACCATTCGGAGCCGTGTTCTTGAATGACCTCTTTCCGTTTTTTCTCTAATAACGCCGTGAAATTATCGCTACGGGTATGCAGGGCTTTTTCTACTTTATCCATATAGCTCTCGTAACTCTCTTTGGACGTATAGGGGGCGATACGGGCGGCACGGGATAGTACGGCCAGTTCGTTGTGGATCGTCCGGGTGTTCTTTTCCCGTTTCTCCGGGATCAGGTTGAGGCTGTTTATGAGGCTGCGCACCTCGTCAGCATGGACATTCCGGTAATATTGCGCTAGGAACTTTTCTTTCTCGACCGTGAAAAATAGGCGGTTGTAGCTGTTGTTCCGGAATTGTTCCGTAACCAACGCCTCGAATGCCCAACGTGAGGGAATAACCTCACCGATAAGGGGCACTATGTTCCGGCTGGATGCGCTTCTGCTCAAATCGTCGAACTTGACAACTAAGCCGCAAAGTAAGATCTGCGGGATTAAAAGCAGCGGTATCGTTATATAGATCGCTACGATCGAGTTTAGGGATTGCGATAGTACCAAACCTGTCAGGTTGGCGAGGAATGAGGTTGCCCATAGCGTGATCCACCAAGTAAGGAACATCTCGCTTCCAATGCCTATCAATAAATTTCCTACCACTATGAATAGCAAACTTTGGATCGCTGAGATACAAAGCAGGTAGAACATCTTTGACGAGAGATAACTGCCTCGGCTCAATCGCAAGAATCGTTCTCGCTTTAGGAGCGTCCGGTCCTTGATGATCTCTTCGGCGCTGATACTTAATCCCGTGAAAGTAGCGACAATCACCGCCATGAAAATGTAGGATACCAGATTTTTGTTCGCCAGCAAAGAATACCCGTCATCGGGTACGAAGCGGGTGAGCAGGGCCACGATCACCGCCAATAAAGGAGTCTCCAGTAAGGCGATGCACAAGTACTGCTTATTGGTCAGCTTGGTCTTTATGTTTCTTTCCAAGAAGATACAGAATTGCTTCCAGATCGAGGGCTTCTGCTGATGATTCGGGGGCAGGGGGGTAGGCTTAACCTCTTGGAACTTCGGGCGGGAAGCTACATATAACTCATGCCATTCTTTTGAAGTTATCTTCCGGATGTTTGTCTGGTTTCCGCTATCGTCTATCTTTTTTGCGTCGATAATGGTTAGGATTAGTTCCGGATTGATATTTCCGCAGGTGCCGCAAACACTGATGTCTTGATCTGTATAATTGGCGATCCGTTTGAAATAGGTGATCGCCTCGATCGGGTTACCGTCGTAAATCGGGTAACCGCCGGTATCTAATAACCATAGGCGGTCGAACAGTTTATAGATCTCGGACGAAGGTTGGTGGATATTGACAACCACGAGCCGTCCCCGGTGTGTTTGTTCCTTTAACAGCATGATGACCTTTTCGGAATCGGTGGACGAGAGGCCGGAGGTAGGCTCATCCAAATAAAGGATCGCCGGCTCACGGATAAGTTCCAGTGCTATATTTAAACGTTTACGTTGCCCTCCGCTGATCGTTTTCCGGATTGGAGACCCGACGGCCAAATCCCGGATCTTGCTCAGATCCAAATCCTCCAGTATCGTATTGACACGATCCTCGATCTCCTTTTTGGTCAGGTTGGCGAAACAAAGGCGGGCGGTATACCATAGATTTTGGAATACGGTCAGCTCCTCGATCAGCAAGTCATCCTGAGGCACGAAACCGATCAATTGCTTGCATTCCGGATCACTCAGCGGATGTCCGTTCAGGCATACATTTCCCTCTCCGGGGATAATATTCCCATTTAAGATGCTTAACAAGGTCGACTTACCAACGCCGCTTCCTCCCATGATGGCTACCAACTGGCCAGATTCAAGGTTGAAAGAGAAATTGTGCATACCGTTCTCGCTATTCTTGAAGCTGAACTCGATATCCCTCCCGGTTAATAAAATACGTTCCTTATGCTCATTCTGATTGAATACATCGAGGACATCACTATAATAAACCGGCAAGAATAGTGGGCTTTTGATTACGCTGCTGCGTTGCCAGCCATAGAAGATACCGGAAGTAAGCGGGATATCGTTCATGAATACCCGTCCGCTGCCTTGGTAGATAAAGACCATTCGGTCGAACCGGGTCAGTCTCAACACCCGTATCTCGCCCTCCAACCCCCTTCTGTAGATATGGTTGACGTCTTTATCGCTATCATCAGCGTTGATCGTAAGTATGGAGGGGGATTTTTTACCGACTACAAAGGCGTATAGGTTGTCGAAGGTATCCGTATCGATATTGAATATCGTAGCGATCTTATGGAAAATGGCTAAGTTCTCGTTCAATCCTTCATTGTTGCCATGGGCGAACTCCATGAAACGGAGAAGAAGCAATAGTTGGTCTTCTGCGATCAATTTGGGCTTGAGCTGGTTGCATACGTTAATAATAACGCTTTCTCTATCGATGTCGAACTCCGGGTCATCGTAAACACTTTGTGTCTCTTCAAATAGCTCCATATATTCTTTATGGGAGCGGATACCAAAGTGACTGGTTAAGTAAGAATTGACAGCTTGACGTGCTTGATCACTTTCTATTTTTGCCAAGGACGCAAATATAGCGAACAAGTTTAGTAGCCCATTGAGTATAGTTTCATTCATTCATCAAAGTATTGTTTCAAATGTCTTGCAAAGATAAGGTAAGTGAAACAAAAAACAGGTCGAATGTTAGACTTTTTAAGCGGTCAAGTGAATAACATGATCAATAATTGGGCAGAAATCACCCGGATGAACATGGATAACGGGTAAACCGTAGCGTAAGATACGGAAGGCTCGTCACCCTCGACGGTCGTATTGGCATAACTCAAGGCCATCGGATTGGCCATGCTTCCGCATAGCATACCTATGTTGTGGGCGTAATCTAACTTGAAGAATTGCGAGGCGATGAACCCGACGATCAAGACCGGTACGATCGTCAATAGGAAACCGAGACCGATCCATAACAATCCCTCGGCACGGAAGACGGTCTCGAAGAAATGAGCTCCGGAGTCGATTCCCAGTCCCGCCAGATAGATCACTATACCGAACTGCCGCATCATCAGGTTTGCGCTCTGGGTGGTATAAGTCGTTAGGTGGAAACGGGGGCCGAACGCACCCATCAAGATTCCAACGATGATCGGTCCTCCGGCGATACCCAGCTTGATGGGGGTACTCATTCCCGGTATGGCGATTGGGATCGCCCCGATTAATACGCCCAGCGTAAGTCCTACGAATATGGCAAGCAGGTTCGGGTTATCCAGCCGTTTCAGCTCGTCTCCCAATATCTTACCCACGTTATTCACGGAATTGGCCTCGCCTACGATCGTTAGTTTATCCCCAATCTGTAGACGGAGGTCACGGGAGGCCACCAGATCGATACCCGCACGGTTTACCCGGGTGATGTTGATCCCGTATAGGTTGCGGAGCCGGAGCGAGCCTAGCTTTACCCCGTTTACCCGGTTGCGGGTTACGACGATACGGCGGGAGATCAATTGGCTGTCGATAGCGTTCCAGTCAATATCTTCCTTATTCCAGTCCGTAGTCTCTTGTTCTCCGAAAAGTACCTTGATGGATTCGACATCCGCCTTTACGGATATGATAAGCAAATGGTCTTTTTCCTTTAAGATGGTTTCAGAGGTAGGGATCGTCACCTTTCCGTTCCTCCAGAGGCGGGAGATCACGAAATGTTTCTCTGTCAATTTCATGACTTGCTGGATGCTCTTATTGTAAATAGAGGGGTTTAATACCTGAAATTCCGCTACGTTTGTTGTCGTGTCTTGCTCCTTATGCGTGCTCTGTGTCTTTTTTGCGAATAAGGACCTCAAGATGATAATAGCGAGAATTACGCCTACGACACCTAATGGATAAGCTACGGCACAGGCCAGAGCCATATCCGTTACGTTCCTCGTATTTTCCGGATCCATTTGTAAGAGCGCTTGCTGGGCGGCACCTAGGGCCGGGGTATTCGTTACGGCACCGGATAGCAACCCTACCATAACGGGGACGGAAATTCCTGTTATCCAATGAAACACCAACGTCAAAATCAGTCCTAAAGCGATCACCCCTAATCCCATCGTATTCATTTCCACCCCGCCTTTTTTTAGGGAAGAGAAGAAACCGGGACCTACCTGCAATCCCAAGGTATATACGAAAACGATAAGCCCGAAGTTCTGAGCGAAGTTCAGCATGTCCTTATTTACGGTAATGCCCAGATGCCCTGCCATAATACCGGCGAAGAATACAAAAGTGATGCCTAATGAAATGCCGAATATCTTTAGCCGCCCTAAATACACACCAACCGCCGCCACGATAGAAATGACGGCCACGGCCTGTATCATCGAGGGTTCTGTAAGCGTCTCAAGTAACCAATTCATAAGAGTTTCTTTTTTGCTTTAGAAGCGCAAAAATATATAAAACAAAGCAATTAAAAAAATTGTAGTATCTTTGCCCACGAAATAACGATGATACAGGGTGAGGGAAACGATGGTTAAATATATAAAGTGGTTGCTGCCGGTACTTTTTATTGCGTATTATAGCAGTGTCTCGCTTTTTACGCACGTCCATGTGGAGCATGGTACGACCATCGTGCATGCGCACCCTTTCAAGAAGACGGCGGACGGTACTTGCCATCATCATACCTCTTTGGCGGAGATACAGTTGTTTCATATGCTCTCATCTATTCACGTGATGGACGGGGCGATTCACCTGTTACGTTTACAATTCTATTCTTTAAAAATATCTAATCTCTCTGAGTCTCCGGTCTATCCGGATCATGTCACTTCCGTTGAGGGACTGCGATACCTGCGGGCTCCCCCAGTTGTTTGATTACATATCCAGAAATCAATATCCGTTTGTAGAGACGGGGCATGCCCGTCTCCTCGGCAATTCGTAATCATTAATATTCAAACAACTATTAATCAAGCAATGAATAAGTTCATTACACTTATACTATGCCTGTGCTGTGTCTTTACATCAGCGTGGGCAGAGGGAGACGATCATACCTCCCTGAATCCTTCCGACGCTAATATCGTAGGCCATATCCTCGATAAGAAAACAGGAGAGCATCTCTCTTTTATCAATGTCTACCTCCACGGTACGACGATCGGTACGACCACCGACGCTACCGGTCATTACTATATGAAGAATCTTCCCGAGGGAAAATACACCTTGGTCATGAAGTCTATCGGATATAAAACCGAGGAGAAGACGGTGACCCTTAAGAAAGGGAAGACATTGGAGATCAATTTCAATGCCGAGGAAGACGCTGTCTCCTTGGACGGTGTCGTCGTATCGGCAAACCGTAACGAGACGACCCGCCGTCTGGCTCCTTCTTTGGTAAATGTACTCGACTCCAAGGTGTTCGAGACTACGCACGCCACTTCCTTGGCCGACGGTCTGAACTTCCAGCCCGGCGTGCGTGTGGAGAATAACTGCCAGAATTGCGGTTTCCAACAAGTACGTATCAATGGTCTGGAAGGCCCTTATACCCAGATCTTGGTGGATAGCCGGCCGATCTTCAGCGCCCTGACCGGCGTATATGGCTTGGAGCAGATCCCGGCAAATATGATCGAGCGGGTAGAGGTGATGCGCGGAGGAGGCTCGGCCTTGTTCGGCTCGTCCGCTATCGCCGGTACGATCAATATCATCACGAAGGAACCGATGCGCAACTCTGCCCAGATTGCCCATTCGTTGACGATGATCGGGGGAAGCCGTCCGGATAATAATACGACCGTGAACGCCTCGTTGGTGACGGACGATCATAAGGCGGGTATCTACCTCTTTGGGCAGGGCCGCCACCGTGCCTCTTACGACCATGATGGCGATGGCTACTCGGAGCTGGGTAAGCTGGAGGCGAAGACCCTCGGATTCCGTTCCTACTTGAAGACCAGCAATTATTCCAAGCTGACTTTCGAGTACCATAACATCAGCGAGTTCCGGCGAGGTGGTAATTTATTGGATCTTCCGCCTCACGAGACGGATATCACCGAGCAGACCGACCACCAGATCAACGGGGGAGGCCTGAAATTCGATCTTTTCTCTCGCGACTACCATCATCGGCTGAATGTGTATACCTCCGCCCAGCATACGAAACGCCAGAGTTATTACGGTGCCGGAAAAGATCCGAACGCCTATGGTAACACGACGGACATGACCTTTATCGGTGGCGCCCAATATTCCTACGAATGGGATAAATGCCTTTTTATGCCCGCTACCTTTACGGGAGGCGCCGAATATAGCTACGATGATCTGCAAGACGAGATGCTTGGCTATCACCGTACGATCGCCCAGACCGTGCATATCGGTAGCGCCTTCGCCCAGAACGAGTGGAAGAATGACCGTTGGAGTTTCTTGATCGGTGGCCGTTTGGATAAGCATAACATGATGGATCATGTGATCTTTAGCCCTCGTGCGAACGTGCGCTTCAATCCGACGAAGGATATCAACCTGCGTATGTCGTACTCCAGCGGTTTCCGGGCCCCTCAAGCGTTCGACGAGGATTTGCATATCACCGCCGTGGGGGGCGACGTGGCGATCATCCAGATCTCTCCGGACTTGAAGGAGGAGAATTCGCAGAGCGTGAGCGCTTCCGTGGATTTTTATCATCGCTTCGGCCCGGTTCAAGTGAATTTCTTAGTGGAAGGTTTCTATACGGATTTACGGAACGTGTTTATCTTGGAGGAGATCGGCCGTGACGAGGACAATAACCTGCTGATGGAACGCCGTAATGGAAAGGGTGCCCGTGTGATGGGTATCAATCTGGAGGGTAAGATGGCCTATTCTTGGATGCAGATACAGGCGGGCGCTACTTTGCAACGGAGCCGCTACAAGGAGGCAGAGCAATGGAGCGAGAACCCGAATATCACCCCGCAGAAGAAGATGTTCCGCTCTCCGGACGTATATGGCTATTTCACCTCTACCTTCACGCCCGTGAAACGTTTCTCCGCCTCATTGACGGGAACCTATACGGGCAGCATGTTGGTGCAGCACTTGGCGGGTTACATTCCCGAGGATCGTGAGGAGAAGACTCGTGATTTCTTCGACTTGAACCTGAAGCTGTCTTACGACTTCCCGATCTTCAAGTCCGCAACCTTGCAGGTGAACGCCGGAATACAGAATATCTTCGACTCCTATCAAGATGATTTCGACAAGGGAGCGCATCGGGATGCCGGGTATATCTATGGCCCGGGAATTCCTAGAAGTTATTTCGTGGGGTGCAAGATCAGTTATTAAATACTCGGCGAGCCTTGCCGAGGGAGTTGGAAGGACTTTGAAGCATCCGGCGGCTATCGCCGGGGGATGTGGAAGACTCTTGGGATGCCCGGCGGGGGGCGCCGGAGGATCGGAAGGGAACTCAAGATGCCCGGCGGAGATCGCCGCAGAGTTCCAACCCGTTTCCAATCCTCCGGCGAGCCTCTACGGGGCTATTCCTCCACTATCCTCTCTATATAATTCGGCGGCAGGGTGGTGCGTGGTACTTTCATGCCGCCGAACCATTTATGCAAGGGCAAGTCGAAGCCTGTTCCATTCATGTAATTGTAGAGGGAAACGCGAAGCCCCTCGCTGAAAAGCTCCGGATCGCAGCCGGATAGCGCCTCGAACTGTACGTCATTACGGGCGAATCCGCCAAAGGGAGGCTCCGTGACACGGCAACTGTACTCGGCGGGGTGCAACCCCACAGGGCTATGCGCTGTCATGGCGAAACGATGCCAAAATCCGGATTGAATCAGCCCAAGCTCAAACATTTGCCGGACCGTTTCTAAGGAATCTATGGTTTCTTGAGCGGTTTGGGTCGGGAAACCATACATCAAATAGGCATGGACCATGATGCCTGCCCCGGTAAAGTTGTTGGCGACCCGTGCCACTTGAGCCACTGTCACCCCTTTATTTATCAGCTTGAGGAGTCGGGGAGAGGCTACTTCCAGACCTCCCGACACGGCGATGCAGCCACTTCGTTGAAGAAGGTCGCATAGTTCCTCAGTATAGCTTTTCTCAAAACGAATATTTCCCCACCACACGACGGTTATCCCACGGCGGATAATCTCCTGCGCCATTTCCCGTAGCAAGGCGGGTGGAGCGGCCTCGTCCACGAAATGGAAGCCGATCTCGCCGGTTTGCTCGATCAAGCGCTCCATACGGTCTACCAAAGTCTTGGCTGTATTCGGCTCATATCGTTTGATGTAATCCAATGAGCCGTCACAGAAGGCGCATTTCCCCCAGTAGCAACCGTGCGCCAAGGTCAGTTTATTCCAGCGACCATCGCTCCAAAGCTTGTGCATCGGGTTGGCCATTTCCATGACGGAGATGTATTTGTCCAGCGGCAAGCCCTCGTAATCCGGGAATCCGGTCTCGCTTTGCCGGCAAGCGGGGTAAGCGGGATTATCTTGATAAACGACCCGGCTACCGTTCTCGTCCAAGGAGAAGGTGCGTACCAGTTCCTCTTTTTGGATCGCCCCGTCCAGATAGCGTAACACTTGGAAGAGTGGGTCCTCTCCATCATCTAGCAAGAGGTAATCGATGTATTTGAAGAAGCGTGTATCCGTGATGGAGCGAAGTTCCGTATTCACGAAACCACCTCCCATAAGGATCGGGATATCGGGATGTGCCTGCCGTAGCCATTGGGCGAGCCGGAGGGTACTGAATAAATTCCCCGGGAAAGGTACGCTGAAAGCGATCGCCTTGGGCTTGCTCTCGGCTATGTGCTTTTCTAATAGCGGCTGCGTCATGCGATCGATAAAGCTGAAAGGCTTTTGGAGGGCTTCCTCGATCTCGTCGAAGGAGGAGGCGCAGCGGCCTAGATGCTCGGCATATCGGCTGAAACCGAAATCCGGGTCGATCGTTTCCCGGATCAAGTCGCAGAGATCCTCCAGATACAAGGTCGCCAGATAACGGGCCTTATCCCGTAATCCCGAAGTGCCGAACGCCCATTCCAGCTCCTCCTCGTTTTGGCTCCCGCGGTCGCTTTCGGGAAGGTAATCTTGGTTACAGATGCGATAAGCGAGAGGATCGTTCTTTCCCTGAAGGAAAGCGACGACGGCGGCTATCGTGTCGATATACCGTTGCTTATTAGCCAGCAACCCCCGGACTTTAGCCGGATATTTACCTTTCCGCCGCTCGATCTCGGCGAACAGTTCCCCGAGACCCTGCGTGGAAAACAAAGCCAAGATCGTCTCGATACCCAGATCCGCCTGCCCGGCTCGCACACCCTTTGCTTTCAGATAACCTTTTAGGTAAGCCGTGGAAGGATAAGGCGTATTGATCTGCGTAAACGGAGATAAAACCAGAAGAACCGAAGCTAATCCCATATCAACTCAACTAATTTTCAATTATTCAAGCTATTGTTGATAGACTCGATATAGTCCAGAATCTCATCCCGTCCCTCTTTCTTCTCCGAGGAAGAGAGGAAGATCGGAGGAAGCTCTTCCCAAGTCTCCAGTAATTTATCCGTATAGACTTTTAGGTTCTCTTTCAAGCGTCCCTTGCTGATCTTGTCGATCTTCGTGAAGATGATAGAGAAAGGAACCCCGCTCTCACCCAGCCATTCCATAAACTCCAGATCGATCTTTTGCGCCTCGTGACGGCAGTCCAAAAGGACAAATAGGTTGGTCAGTTGCTCTCGATCGAGGATATAGTTCTCGATGATACGTTTCAATTGCTCCCGGTTCTCCTTGCCTCGTTGGGCGAAGCCATACCCCGGAAGATCTACCAGATACCACTCGTTATTGATAAGAAAATGATTGATAAGTAAAGTCTTACCCGGTGTTTGCGAAGTCATCGCCAAGCCCTTCTTGTTGGTAAGCATATTGATCAAGGAGGATTTGCCTACATTACTTCGTCCGATGAAGGCATACTCCGGCTTATTACCCTCGGGGCATTTCCTTACGTCTGTGTTGCTGATAACAAATTCTGCGCTTTTAATTTCCATAAAATATAAATTAATGAATAATGAGTATTGAATAATGGCTAGGTTTAATTCTCAATTTTCAAATTTCCATTTTCAATTGCCGAAAGCCACAGCCCGGCGAACGTGATGCCTCCGTTTACCATAAGCATCTCGTAGCCGAACGTATAGCCTACGTATTGTTTCACTAAGAAATCCGTGGCAAGGCAAATCAACGGGGAGGCTATACAGATATAGGGCACGTATTTGTCACGGGGTTTCCGCTTCGTGAAAAGCCCGAAAACAAACAGCCCCAATAGAGGACCATACGTGTACGACGCTATCATGTAGATCGCGTCGATAACGCTTCGGTTATTTACGGCCTTGAACGCCAAGATGATCAAGACGAACAAGACGGATATCATCACGTGTACCTTTAGGCGGGTACGTTTCGCCCTTTTCGCTTCCTCTCTCTGCACGCCGAGGATATCCACGCAAAAAGAGGTGGTGAGCGCTGTCAACGCCGAGTCGGCGCTACTGAAAGCCGCCGCTATGATACCGATCGTAAAGAAGATCAAGATACTCCCGCCCAAGATCCCCGAGGTACAAAACATCGGGAGGATATCGTCGTTGAGGGTTGGCAACTGGATGTTCTGCTGTGCCGCCAATGTCAGTAGCAGTACCCCCAGTGCGAGAAACAAGAAGTTGACCGGCGTGAAGGCGAAGCCATATGTGTACATGTTTTTCTGGGCATCCTTCAAGCTCTTGCAGGAGAGGTTCTTTTGCATCATGTCCTGATCCAGCCCGGTCATGACGATCGTGATAAAGATACCGCTGAAGAACTGCTTGAAGAAGTTCTGCGTACTATGCCAATCGCCGAACTCAAAGATCCGGAAATGAGGGCTTTCCACCAAGGTCTGCGCCATATCCCCGAAATCCAGTCCCATCTTGTCCTTCACCTGCCAGATGATCACGATCAACATTGCCACGAGACAAAGGGCCTGCAACGTATCTGTCCAGATGATCGTCTTGATACCGCTCCGGAACGTATATAACCATACCAGCAGGATACTGAGGATAGCGGTCACGGCGAATGGGATGTTCCAAGCGTTGAACACGTAGGTTTGCAAGATCAAGACCACTAGATATAAGCGTGCGGCCGCCCCTACGATCTTCGAGAGCAGGAAGAATGAGGCCCCTGTCTTGTACCCCCTTCTCCCGATCCGGTCATCCAGATACGAGTAGATGGAGGTAAGCTGCAACTTATAGTATAGCGGTAGCAATACCTTGGCTATAATGATATATCCCACGAAGAAGCCTAATACAGTCTGCATATACGTCATATCGATCGCCCGCACCATGCCGGGTACCGATACGAACGTCACCCCCGATAAGGATGTCCCTACCATGCCGATAGAGACGATATACCAAGGTGATTTCCTGTCCCCGAGGAAGAATGCCTCGTTGCTGTTATTACGCCCCGTGATCCATGCTATCAGCAGCAAGACGGTGAAATAGGCAGCGATAATAAAAAGGATGATATAGCTGTTCATGTATTGCTAACTTCTTTCTTTTTCTCCACAAAGATACGGCTTTACTTTGAAATAACGGGCATATGCGTGGATTCTACCGTGATGGGTTTCTTGATGCCCTTTAGGTAGTCCATGAAAGCGTCGGTCGATATGATACCTAAATTATCGAATTCCGGGATCTCGTAGCCCTTGAATAAAGAGGCGTCGTACCCGTCTCCGCCATCGGTGATGAAAGCGTCTAGGGTCACCACGCAAGGGGTATTGTCCTCGATCTCGGTCTTTTGCCCGTCTCTCGTATAGACTATTTTCTCGATCTTATTTCCGCTTAGGGTAAGCGTGAGGTCGGAGGATTGAAGGAAACCGTTCGGATTCTTCCGTCCATCCTCCAATAGCTTCTTCAACCGCTTGCCGTCGAAACGATAGGCAACGATAGCGGAGCCGAAAGGCAAGATGTTGCCGGCACGCAGTCGGGTGATATCTCCTTTCGGGAGGGCCGCACGTATACCTCCGTAATGGTTTACGCCGATCACCGGCTGATCCTTGTAAGCGGGCATCTCTTTTTGGAAACGCTGGGCGTAAGCGGCCGTGACCAACGCCCCGATAGGCGTATAGTCGAACTTATTGATGGTACGGTCGTGGATCAAGGCCTCTTTTGCCGTGGCAAGTTTCTCGTTCAGCCGATATTTATCCATGATCTTCTCCACGGCCTCTCGCATCTCCGGGTTCTCCTCGCAGGCTACACGCACGGTATCCCCTTGGATGAAAGAGATATCCCGGTGTCCGTTGAAATCCTGTATCTGGAACAGCAGTTTCCCGATATGGGTACCGTTTACGCCGGCTTGGATGATGGGAATGTTATTGATCTTATCGAGCACCAGCTCATGCGAGTGGGCGGATATGATGGCGTCTACCTTATCGATGAACGGCAGTCCTTGGGCGTTCTCCTCGGTGATGCGGTAAGGCATTTTCATATCCGTGCCGATGTGCATCAAGAGGATAATCATATCGATCTGGTCCTCTTTCTTTAACTGGTAGACGGTTTGTATGCACACCGCTCCCAGCGGATGCGTGAACTGAAGCCCTTTCAGGTTCTCCGGCTTGGTCTTGACGTAGGTGTCCGTCGTGGTCAGTCCGATGAAGGCTATGCGCAGGGAGGAGCCATCTTTCAACTTACGCTCTACGATACGGTAGGGACTCAACCAGTTGGGGTGAGTATATCTCTTCTCTTCGGTGATATTGGCGGCCACATGGGGGATATTCAAGGCGGCGGTGTCCACTAGATAAGAAAGTCCCCAGTCGAACTCGTGGTTACCGATGGCGGACATTTCCACGTCCATCGCCTCGTACATTTCTTTGATAGGCTCGCCTTTCGTGATCTTGGAGAAATAGCTTCCGCTGAAATTATCTCCGCCTGAGACAACGATGGAATGCGGATAGCGTTGTTTCTCGTTTTGTGTCATTTGTACCAACCGGGCGGCTCCCGGCGTGATCCCGTCGGAGGCGAAAGCCCCATGAAAATCGTTGAATGAGAAAATGGCTAAAGTGTCTATCGAGCTGGACGGGGTGGCGATATCTTGTGCGAATAGGGGAGCGGTTAGTGCGCTGCCTAGCAAAATCGCTGATACGAATTGTTTTTTCAGTCCCATGGTTGTATGTATTAATAGGGACAAAAGTAGGAAAAATAACGAGATTCACCGAGGAAAACGCCCGATTCGTCGAATTCTTTTTGATCGTTTTAAACCTTCGTCCTACCTTTGTGTCATAGTAATAGCTCGTGAGAGTGAAAGCGAACCGGTTGTTCATCATAACCGGGAAATGGGTAAACATTAAGTCAAAGGGCCGCCGTCCGGATAAGATGCGGCCCTTTTGATTTATTCGGACTTGAGGTTGTTTACGGGATTGTCGTGGGTGGTACGGAATACGTTATATCCGGAAACCGCCAGTATGACGGTGAGTACCAATACGCCTCCTCCCACGAATAGATACCAGGATAGCTGGATCTTTTCCGAGAATTGTTCTTGCCATTTTTGGGAGATATAGAAAGCGATACCGCAACCAAGTAAGATGGCCGGCAATGCTATGGTGATGATATCTTTCAAGAAAATATGGAGTATGTCTTTTACCGTGGCTCCGTTAATCTTACGGATCGCCATTTCTTTCCGGCGACGGTTCACCTCGTCGTTCGTGTATCCGATCAATCCGATGAAGACGATCAGCAAGGTGACGATGCCACCGATCATGACGGAATCACGGAATTTCCGGGAGGAGGTGTATCCTTCCAGCATCTCGCTCTTGAAGGAGATCACGTTGAGTTCTTTATCCGGGATGAGTTGCCCCATTAGATCCTGTGTCTTGCGTAGGGCCTCGGAAGAAAGGCTATGGTACCGAATGACCATATGTTGGGCCGCCCCTTTCGTATAGAACATGATCTTGGCTCGCGGATCTTCTCCCGCTATGGAACCTAGGCGGAAATCCTCGAATACGCCCCGGATCGTGAAGAGAGGCATCGACTCGGACTTGGTATCGTGTCCGGTTATTTGTACCGTCTTGCCCACGGCTCCATCCTTCCAGTCGGCGAAAGGTTTCATGTATTCAATGAAATTGCGGCTCACCAGTATCTCTTGCGAGGAGGTGGTATTCTCGGTGAAGTACTGTCCTTCTACGATCGGGATTTCCAATACGTTCAGGTAATCGTTTCCTACGTCGTAGAGGTCGGCGATGTTGAATAGTTCCCGGTCGTCTCCCGGAAGATAGACGTTATTGCCCGAGGCTCCCCAGAAAGGAAGGTTATAGCAAGTCGTGATGGCGTCTACCTCGGGCAATCTCTGGGTTTCCTCGATCAGTTTGGCACGCCCCGTGGAGTCTACGGCACCGATATACACATAGGCAAGATTCTCGGGATTGTATCCCGGATGATCATTCACCATATGGTCGTATTGCTTGCCTACCACTAGCAATAAGGAGGCGAGGAAGCTGATTGCCGTGAACTGGAAGAACAAGAGTCCCAATTTCCAAAGGCGGCGTGCCTCACGGATGCTCCGGAAAACAGCCGCTACAGGAATGCGTCCTAAGAACCAGCCGGTAGCTATGCCCGTAGAGATCAGTACGACTATGACCGTGAGGCATATCGCCCACATACCCGTGGATAGGAATAACGATCGGACTCCCGTGCCGATCAGCTCCTTTATAATTCCTTGAAATCCTAGGATCAAAAGTACGACCAGCGCTAGCGCGACGGTGACGTGGGTCCCTACCTCGGACAACGCCATACCTTGGATATCCTTACCGCTCGCCCCGTAACATTTGCGTACGGCCATCTCTTTCGTGCGGTTCACGATGGAGGAGATCACGATCAATATATAGTTCATTACGGCGGTGAAGATCAATACGAAGGCGATGAACGAGAGGATCAAGGCCATACGTTTGGCCATATCGTCCTCCATATGTACGTTGAGTAGTTTGTGGAAGGTGAAGGTCAGTTCCACGCCGGCTTTCTTAAGGTCGTTTACGGGGAAATGCTTGTCGATCATCTGTCTCATTCCCGCTTCCAATTGGGCCTCTGTCGTACCCGGCGATACCTTGACGAAACTTTGGTAACGGTCGTTTCCGGTTAACATATGGGTTCCGTCCCACATGAACTTGCTGATGGAGGAAAGGGATACGATAATGTCATAACTCTGTTCGGTGTTGTCCGGTAGTTTCTTGAATACGCCGCCTATCGTGAGGGCTTGTCCCGGTGCGTCGTCAATCTCGAAGCGTTTTCCCATCACGTTACCGCCGATACGTTCGGCGATCTCGTCGGATACGAGCACGTACATGGGTTGGGAGAGAACTTGCTTAGGGTCTCCGATGAGCATGGGGCGGGGCAATACGTCGAAAAGACAACTGTCCGCTAGGATGAAGGTCGCTTTGAGCCGATGCTTGTTGTCGGACATCGTAAAAGGGGAGTTTCCCCGGAAGTACGTATAGCGTGTGGCGGCCTCGATCTCTGGTGTCTCTTGTTTCAAGAGGGGGATTACTCCGGCGGGCGTTTGCCCGTGGTCGCCCACTTCCCCGTTCATGAAAAATTTCTCATATACTCGATAGATCCGGTCTCCGTTCGGATAGAAGTTATCGTAGGTGTTCTCGAAGTGGACTTTAGCGATCAGCACCAAGCCGATGGTCAGTCCTATACCCAAGGAGATAATCTTCATTACATTGTGTTGCCCTCTCTTAAAAAGGGAGCGAATTGCGATCCCGATGTTTTTCATATTGTTATTGTATTATTTTCTGGTAAGATAAAATCAAATACCGTGCCATTGTGTTTATGTGGTTGAAAAACAGAGGGGTGAGTGGCGTACGATTGTTTATGAGTGTCCAATAATTGGACAAGGGTGTCCAAAATCTGGACACCCTTGTTTAATACCTTTTCTCAATAGAGGCTCCGGGGAAATAATGCGTGAGGATTTTCCGGTACGAATATCCTTTGGCTCCCATCACGGCGGCTCCGATCTGGCAAAGCCCTACGCCATGTCCCCATCCGGCTCCTGTCAAGATGAAGCGGGAGGGGATATCAAGGCGGATATCCTTCTTATCGACAACAAAGGCCGAGCTGTATAGATGCGTCTCGGATAATGTCCGGCGTATCTCAAGCTCTTTGCCGATGGTGAACGAACGGCGTACCCCTACGATCTTGAGTTTCGTGATACGTCCGGACGAACCTCTTTCCAACGGTATGAGATCGATGATCGGCCCGAAATCCATACCCGTTTTCCGGTGGATCAAACCCGATAGTTCCTCTTGCGTGTATTCTACTTTCCAACGGTAGAAATCCGAGGTCTCTTGATCGTAGTTGTTTAGCACTTGGCTAAGGATCTCCTTGTCCGTTGTATTACAGAAGGCTTCGGGTGAGGTACGTATCCATTGTTCCGCTTCCCGCTCGTCCGTCAAGTCGGGATAGGAGGGAACCTCGTCATCCCTCAAGGCGGTAAGATAGGAGTGGGGAACCGGTTCCCAGCAATTCTCGAATTTCTCGGTCACGCCTCCGCAGCATTTCGAGAAGCGGGCGTCGCAGATCGTATCGTTATCCATCAATACCTCTCCACGTGTCTCTTTGATCACCTCCCTGACTATCGGGTTCGATGCCCGGGTAATACCTTGGTAACGCTGGCAATGGTCGTCGGCACAGACATCGAACAGATCATGGTCCTCCCGGTCGTACCAGCGGATCAAGGTCTCGTTGTTGCGGTAACAACTTTTATAGGGCGTAACCGATCCGTTCAAGTTGAAATTCTTCTCGACCTGTGCCAAGAGCCAGCTTCGCGAGATCACGGCATGGGCTTTCAGCAACTCTTTGGAAGCGTTGGCGCTCATCTCCGAGGAGATTACGCTGGTAAGGTATTCCTCCACGTCCACTTGGTTGATCGTGACGATACCTTTATCGGTCGCCACGAGGTTCAACGCTCCCTTGAAGCGTTGATCCTCCTGTCGTTGCCAGTGAAAATCCACGCCGATCGTGACCGCCTTCAAGTCGAAAGAGGATTGCGGGCTGGTCGGCTCGAAGAATAGCTCCTGATAAAGCTTCCCATTGTACACGATCTTGCCGTTTACCCAGAGGGCACGTTGCTCGCCTATGGTGAACGTGCCGGTTTCCGTATGTACATACTCCTCGTTAAAAACAAATGAGATTGCTTTGTGGGTCATGATTCCCACATTGATTACAGGTGCTTCCATATCCTTATTCCTTTATTCTATTCTTTTTTTGCGTTCAGGGAATTAAATGTGAGGTAAGCGATCATGACAAGGTACATGACAACCGCCAGTATCTCGGCGGCATTGCTAGATGCCCATTCCTCGTTCATCAAGTTGATTCCGCCGAAACGTAAGGCTGCGCTGACCACGCCCATCAAGGCGCCGCCGGCGATAAAGCCGGAAGCCAGTAACGTACCTTTCTCCAAGCGGGCTGAGTTCAAGCTTTGGTCTTTGCTACGGCTTCCTACGTACCAACTGATCGCTCCACCGATCAAAAGCGGCGTATTCAGGTCCAAAGGGATAAACATACCCAAGGCGAATGCCAACGCCGGTATCTTGCAGAAGTTCAATACGACGGCGAGGACGGCTCCAATTGCGTATAAAGCCCAAGGTGCCCCCGAACCACTCATCAATGGCTCGATAACGGCGGCCATAGCGTTCGCTTGCGGAGCGGCCAATTGTCCGGTCGTGAAACCGTACGTCTGGTTCAATATCAAGATCACGCCTCCTACCGTAGCGGCGGAAACTAGTGTGCCTAAGAATTTCCAAGTCTCTTGCTTGGCGGGTGTGCTCCCCAGCCAATAGCCGATCTTTAAGTCGGTAATGAAACCTCCCGCCATGGAAAGCGCTGTACAAACCACGCCTCCGATAATCAGGGCGGATACCATGCCGGCCGGCCCTTTCAACCCTACGGCGACCAAGATGATGGAGGCGAGGATCAACGTCATGAGCGTCATGCCCGATACCGGGTTCGTCCCTACGATAGCGATAGCGTTTGCCGCTACGGTCGTAAACAGGAAAGCGATCACCCCGACCAGCAATAAGCCGATGGCGGCATGGAACCAATTATGAAGTACGCCGAACTGGAAGAACAGGAAGGTGACGATCAGCGATACGATGATACCGATCGTTATCACCTTCATCGACAAATCCTTTTGCGTACGTATGGTATTACTCTCCACAGCGTCTCCTTTTCCTTTCAACTCGTTCGCCGCCAAGCCTACGGCTCCCTTGATGATTCCCCAAGAGTTGATGATGCCGATCACCCCGGCGGTAGCGATACCTCCGATACCGATGTGGCGGGCGTAGGTGGTGAAGATTTGCTCGGCGCTCATGCTCCCGACGGTCGCCGTGATAGCGTCATTTCCGAACGTAAGCACGTCGGCGCTGAAAATGGCGGACATGGCGGGGATGATTACCAACCATACCAAGAATGAACCGGCGCAGATGATCAAGGAGTATTTTAATCCGATGATGTAACCCAGACCTAGTACGGCAGCGCCCGTATTGACTTTCAATACGATCTTGGCCTTCTCTGCCAGCATCTCACCGGCTCCGACGATACGGGTACTGATCGTCTCGCCCCACCAACCGAAGGTGGCGATGATGAAGTCGTACAAACCTCCGATTAATCCGGCGAAGATCAAGGGCTTCGCTTGGCTTCCGCCTTTCTCGCCGGAGACGAGTACTTGCGTGGTAGCCGTAGCCTCCGGGAAGGGATACTTACCGTGCATATCGGATACGAAATATTTACGGAACGGGATTAATAGCAAGATCCCGATGATACCTCCTAACAAGGAACTCATGAAAACCTCGAAGAAATTGACCGTGATCTCCGGATATTTGTCTTGCAGGATATAAAGGGCGGGCAAGGTGAAAATGGCCCCCGCCACGATCACGCCGCTACTGGCCCCGATAGACTGGATGATGACGTTCTCTCCCAAGGCGTTCTTCCGCTTGAATCCGCTGGACAACCCTACGGCGATGATAGCGATCGGGATGGCGGCCTCGAATACCTGACCGACCTTCAGGCCCAGATAAGCGGCCGCCGCGCTGAATATCACCGCCATGACCAATCCCCAAAGGACGGACCAAAGCGTAACCTCCGGATAGTGTTTGTTGGGAGACATAAGAGGCTTGTAGCTTTCCCCTTCTTTTAATTCTCGGTAGGCGTTTTCTAGCAGCCCGGTTACCTTTTCTTCATTTTCTGGTTTCACGATATTAAAATGTTAGATTATTAGTTCGTAATAGCTCCACCAAACGGGTGTTGGGTGACAAATTTATGTTTTCTGGCTGAGACATGCAAGGATTCTTTAGAATAGTTAGGGCAACCGTACCCAAATTATCTATATGAATTCTTACCCAGTAGCGTATGAATTCTTGTTCGCATGCTGTATAATTCTATAAACCACGGCGTGATCTGTACAGACCAAGTCGTGGAATATACAAATCACGTCGTGGTCTGTACATCCCACGGCGATCATTTGGAAATAGATCAAGTAGCAAGTATGTTTGTATATGGCAAAAAGAATGTTTATTACTTGAGGACATGAACAATTATACCTAGAGCAGTTATAGTTGTACATATCAAGCAAGAGATGTGCGACTTGAATGGGATGGGGGAGAAGCCGAGTAAATAATTTGAGGTTTATCGTTAATTCGTAAATTCTTTCTATTTTTGTAGTCAAATACAGAAAGTAGATGAATCAAAGATATCCTTCAGCCTTGTTGGAAAATGCCGTGAATGAATTGGCTTCCTTGCCGGGGGTGGGGAGGAAGACAGCGCTCCGGCTAGCGCTTTATATGTTGCGCCGGGACGTCGGCTATACGGAAAACTTCGCCGCGGCCTTGGTTGCCCTCCGTCGAGACGTGAAGTACTGCAAGGTCTGCCATAATATATGTGATGATGAGGTTTGCTCTATTTGCGCCAACCCCAGCCGTGACCATTCCTTGGTTTGCGTGGTAGAGAATATCAAGGAGGTGATGGCGATAGAGAATACCGGGCAATTCCGTGGCGTATACCATGTGTTGGGCGGGATCATCTCGCCGATGGATGGTATCGGACCGAGCGACTTGCGTATCGACAGTCTGGTGCGACGTGTGGCCGAAGGTGAGGTGAAAGAGATCATCTTGGCGTTGAGCACTACCATGGAAGGCGATACGACTAACTTTTTTATTTACCGGAAGCTATCCGGTTACGATGTGAGGATCAGTGTCATCGCACGTGGCGTATCTATCGGTGATGAGATCGAGTATGCCGACGAGATCACCTTAGGACGATCCATTATCAATCGTACTGAGTTCAATCTCACCTCTTCTAATTCATAATCATAACTCATAATTAATATCCGGAATGACCTACGAAGAAACCAAGTTGTCCGTTATCATCGTTAACTATAACGTGAAGTATTTTCTGGAGCAATGCCTCTATTCTGTCCGTGCCGCCGTAACGGGGATGGACGCCGAGGTGTTCGTGGTGGATAATAACTCGACGGATGGATCTGTCGAATATCTCCGGCCTAAGTTCCCGGAAGTGGTTTTCATCGAGAATAAAGATAATCCCGGTTTCGCCAAGGCCAATAATCAGGCGATTCGCCAGTGCACCGGGGAATACGTGTTATTGCTGAATCCCGATACCGTGGTGGGAGAGGAGAGCCTCCGCAGCCTGTGCTTCCAAATGGATGAGGATCCGGAGATCGGAGCTATCGGCGTGAAGATGCTGAATGGGCACGGGGTATTCTTGCCGGAGAGCAAACGGGCTTTCCCTTCGCCTTGGGTGTCGTTCTGCAAGATATTCGGCCTTTCAAAGCTGTTTCCTAACTCTCCGGCATTCGCACGTTATAGCCTGCCGTATCTGGATAAAGAGCAGACGCATAAGGTGGAGGTGCTGGCGGGTGCGTTCATGTTGCTTCGCCATGAGGCGTTGGATAAGGTTGGCTTGTTAGATGAGTCGTTCTTCATGTATGGGGAGGATATCGATTTGTCTTATCGGATCGTGTTGGGAGGCTATAAGAACTTGTACGTGCCGGAACGGATCCTGCATTATAAGGGGGAGAGTACGAAGCATGGTGACTTGAGGTACATAAGGGCTTTTTACGGTGCCATGTTGATTTTCTATAAGAAATATTATCCGGGAGCCGGTTGGTTGATGCGGATACTGATCCGGTTAGCTGTCCTGCTGAAAGCTTGCTGGGCGATGATTTCAGCCCCTCTACGCAAGAAGGCTAAAGCGGTTAAGCATCGCCGCCTTTTGATCTTGTGCAGGGAGGATCATTTTGAGGAGGTAAAGGCCGTTTGCCTGAAAGCTATGCCGGATCTGGAATTCGTGAATCTCTGGGATTTGGACGTGGAGCGTGTGATGGATGCTATCTGTCGCAAGAACCAGATGAAAGGCTTTACGGACTACGCTTTCTGCTTCCCCGATGCCCGCTATGAGCAGATGCTCTTGTTCATGGACAAGCTCGTGAACAAGAAAGCGGTTTTCCATATATATACGAAGAAGAGTGGTCGGCTTGTTTAAGTAATCCTTGAGTAAATATGTTGTTGTCGAATGATAGAGTCCGTTTGAGGGCATTGGAACCAGAGGATCTGGAGTTGTTGTATCGTTGGGAGAATGATCCGGAGTTATGGGAAGTAGGGAATACCTTGGCGCCCTATTCCCGTTATATATTGAAGGAATATATAGCGGGTAGCGACCGGAGTATCTATGAGTCTCGCCAACTTCGCTTCATGATCGAGGAATGCGATACGGGGACTTCCGTGGGGATCGTGGATTTATTCGATTTTGAGCCGCATCCGAATCGGGCGGCTTGCGGTATTATGCTGGATCGTAGGTATCAAGGACGTGGCTTTGCTACGGAAGCGTTAAGACTATTGATGGAATACGCTTATACGTTTTTGAAGCTTCATCAACTTTATGTGCATATTCCCGTGGCGAACGAGCCTAGCAAGAAATTATTTACCCGTCTGGGATTTGTCGAGGCGGGGACGCTTAAGGACTGGATCAGGACACCGGATGGTTATTCCGATGTCTGCATAATGCAGTTAATTTAAATACGGGTCCTTCGGATATTTTGTCCAAGTTTTATAATCATTGCCTAATAATTCTACGGAATCTTTCCAATAGCCCTCCCCATCGGCAGACAGGATATTATCGGTGGTGATATGGCTTACGGCCCACGAGTTCCGTTTGATTTCATGGTTTAATTGCCCTTCGGTCCATCCGGAGTATCCCAAGAAAAACTTCACTTTCCCATCGATTGGGTGCCCGTTGAGGATGTATCGTTTCAATGCGTTGAAATCCCCGTCGAAATATAAATAATCATTGATCTTTAATGCGTCCGGAATGATATTATCCCCTAAGGAATGAATAAAGAACAAACGGTTGGGGCTGACCGGCCCCCCCAGATAAATCGGTATCTCCGGAAATTCGGCAAACTCCTTGAAAAAAGAGTTTACGATAAGATCCGTTTTTTTATTCAAGACAAATCCCATCGATCCGTGTTCCGTATGCTCTATTAATAATACGACGGAACGTTGGAAATAGGCATCTTGTAAAAAAGGCTCGGCAATCAGAATACTTCCTTGAATAGGAAGGACATCGTTATGTGTTATTTTAAATATATTTTTATAAGATGCCATGATCGTGAATGTTAGGTTGTTACTAATTCACCGACAATATAAGGCGTTTTTTAATAAGAAGCAAATGAAAAGCCCGGGATTCAAGTTAATAAACGTGAATCGACCGGGCTTATTGTTAATTTATGCTTGATGATTTTCCTCGAATAATCTCAGTCTTTCGTCCAGCAAATCATATTGGTGATCTTTTATGAAAGAGGTACAAGCCCGTAGTCCTTGTTGGTTACTGCCTGTGGTACTTAAAGATATGGCGCTTACTCCGTAATAAACCAGTTCTTCCATCAATTGTCCGCCGGTCATTCCCGGGTAACCGATCGTGAAATAGAAGCCGTCGGCTATCGGTTGGTCCAGATCGTGATCATAAACGATTGTGAAACCATGATCCGTAAAAATCTTCTTTAGTTTCTCCGCACGACGTCCGTATTCCTTCACTTGCGAGACAAAGTCGAACGTACCGTCTGCGGCTGCCTTGAACATGGCGGCTAAGGCGAATTGGGCGGAGTGGCTGGTTCCGGAAGATAGGGCGTATAAGACACGGTGGATATATACCGTACCGAACGTACCGCCTCCATAACGCTGAGTCAATCCCGGATAGGAGCGATGGTAAAGTTTATTGGAGATCGCTGTCACGCCGATACGCTGTCCGGCATAGCTGAACGCTTTGGAACCGGATATCTGCATGATATAATTATCGGTATAACGGGCTACGCTCGCTTGGTAAGGAGGCTCGAAAGGACATCCGAGGTCCTTGCGGAAATCCATGGCAAAATAGGCGAGGTCCTCTATGACAATCACGTCGTATTTGTTGGCCATCTCGCCGATGATTTTCAACTCCTCGTCGGTGAGGCAGAACCAAGCCGGATTGTTCGGGTTAGAATAGATCATCGCGGCAATATTGCCTTTGGAAAGATGCGCTTCCAAGGCCTCACGCAATCGCTCGCCACGGTATTCGTATACGTCGAACGACTCATATTTATAGCCCATAACGGCTATTTGCTGTTTCTGCACGGGGAATCCGGGGTCGATAAACAAGATGGTGTCTTTTCCCGGCGTACATTGTCCGGCCGTAAGGAAAGAGGCGTATGTGCCCTGCATGGAACCGGTTACGGGTACGCAACACTCTGGGTCTATATCTATATTTATAAACGCCTTGATAAAGCGGGAAGCTTGCTTTTTCACTTCGGGAGTTCCGTTGATGTTCGGGTAGATAGACGCTATACCGTTACGAAGGGCTTCGATCTCAGCGTCTACGCCTACTTGAGCGGCTTTCAAGCCCGGTACGCCCATTTCCATATGGATGAACTCGGTTCCCGTTTCTTGTTCCAATTGCGTGGATATGGCAACTACCTCCCGGATAGTCGCTTTCCCAAAATCGGGAAGTCCAAAGCCATCGATAATCCGTCTGGCTGTCTGATAGTCTACAGGAGTATTTTTCATGCTAGTGTTAATTATATATGGGGACAAAAGTATGAAATTTATCGATTTGTTCTAATTTTTTCATCCTAAACTATTGCTAATTCAAAAAATCCACCTATCTTTGCACCGCAATTCAACGGAATAGCGATAAAGAATAACATTTTGGTCTGGTAGTTCAGCTGGTTAGAATACATGCCTGTCACGCATGGGGTCGCGGGTTCGAGTCCCGTCCAGACCGCTTTTTATTTCTCCTTCCTCTTTTTAAATTTTCCTTTAATACATATTTTAATACGATATCATCCGGTTCTATGGATTTTGCCTGATGGCATGAGGTTGTTATATTTGGAATGTTTATCTTTGAGACCAATAAAACAGATAGCCTTATGGAGAATCTAATAAAGATCGATACCGTCGATCAATACAACAAGATGTTTGGCTTGGAGACGTTGCACCCATTGGTGAGCGTGGTAGATTTATCCAAGTCCGAGACATGGCCTACTAATTTCCGGGTTAATTATGGTATATACGGACTTTTCCTGAAAGATACGAAATGCGGGGATATTCGGTATGGGAGGCAATATTATGATTATCAAGAAGGAACCGTAGTAGGATTCGCTCCCGGGCAGGTGACGGGTATTGAGCTTAAGGATGGGACCCGGCCTTTGGCGCATGGGTTGCTTTTCCATCCGGACTTGATCCGTGGTACGGCTTTGGGACGGGACATCAAGCGTTATTCTTTCTTCTCCTATGAATCAAACGAGGCGTTACATCTCTCTGAGGAAGAGAAGGGGATCTTCGTGGATTGCCTGAGGAAAATCCAGATCGAGTTGGAGCACTCCATCGACAAGCATAGCAAACGGCTGATCGCGATGAATATCGAGTTGCTGCTCGATTATTGCCTGCGTTTTTATGACCGTCAGTTTACGACCCGTGCGGAGACGAATAAGGATGTGTTGGTGAGGTTCGAACGATTACTGGATGAATACCTGCAAAGCGATCTGTTAAGACAGGAGGGGCTACCTACTGTACGGTATTTCGCCGAGAAGATTTGTTTGTCCCCGAACTATTTCGGTGATCTGATCAAGAAAGAGACAGGGAAAACTGCCCAAGAAAATATACAAGACCGGATTATTTCCTTAGCGAAAGAATGGATATTAGGGACAAACAAGACCGTCAGCCAAATCGCTTACGACCTAGGATTCCAATACTCCCAGCACTTCAGCCGCATATTCAAGAAGACCGTGGGGTGTACCCCGAATGAATATCGGAAATCCCAGATGTCGTAATCGGTGTTACGGGTTATTGGATGTATTTTATGACCTTGGCGGGAACACCTCCCACGATGGCATTGTCCGGTACATCTTTAGTAACTACCGAGCCGGCTCCGACTATAGCGTTCTCGCCAATGGTTACGCCGGATAGGATCGTTGCGTTCGAGCCTACCCAGACATTCTTTTTCAGAACGATCGGGGCAGGGTAGGTAGTGCTCCGGTCTTCGGGGGCGAAGCCGTGGTTGAGGGTGGCAAAGACCACGTTATGCCCGATCTGGCAACCGTCGTCCAGTGTCACCCCGCCATGATCTTGAAAATGACAGCAAGCGTTGATGAAAACGTTCTTGCCTACCGTGATATTCTTCCCAAAATCCGTATAGAACGGGGGGAATACACGAAAAGACGGATCGACCGGCTTATTAAACAAGCGGGATAACAGCTCACGGATTTCCTCGGGATCGTGATATGAGCCGTTTAACTCGAATGTCATGCGTCTGGCCTCATCGCTCATCTTGTTCATAAACTGATGGATCTCGTCTCCTTTAAGAGGCTTTCTTGTCTCTACATACTTCAAGAATTCGTTTAGTGTCATAATTGCTATTTTAATAAGTTCTACTTCTTGGTTTGTTTATCCCTTTTCGATTGCAACGGCAAAGATCGATGAAATCCGGAGAAACTTTTGTAGATGGATTACAGGTATTATGACCTAAATTACATTCACTGATTCTCCAAAGCCTTATATTTCTCGATTAGTTTCTTGACCGTGACAGCGTCTGAGACCTCTTGCTTATAGGTAGTCGGGTTATAATAGGCCTCGAGGAAACTGTCTGCACCGGACCAGACTGTCTCGATAATTCCTTGGAAATGGCGAGACATTTCCGGATTTGAATGCTGGCGGAAATGGATCATATCATCTACCTGTTGAAGCGCTATCTGAGGTTTACGCCAAGGGCATGTAGCAACGTCGAAGCCTTTCATGGCAAAGTAAACAGCGGTTTGCTCGGCACGCTCATAATGCCAGTCGCAGATAAAAACATCTTTCGGGATCAAGTCGATCGCACGGTAGGTATTGTTCATGCTGGCTTCCCAAGCGCCGATCCCGGTAGTTTTGCCATCGATCAGGCGGTCTCCCCATATCATCAATCGTTTGCCTTGTGAGGCTAAGTGGTTTTGTATTTTAGTGACCTCACCGGCATATAACTCAGCCTTGTCATGTCCGCCGCAACAGACGCAACTATCATGTCCGATATAAAAGACCTCGTCCATTCCGGCATGGAATAATTGAGTTTCGAAAACATCCGTCAACTCGTCTACTAAAGCGAATACGATTTTATGTACTTCCGGATGAAGCGGGCAGTAACTTTTACAATAAAGTCCGTCTGAGTTGGGCCAACCCGTATAGTTCTTGGTATCCACGTGTGGCGTCTCGTCGAACTCCGGATACTCACGTAATAAAGCGTAGGTAGTCTCAGCCCATGATTGATGACCCAAGAGATTGATCTGGGGAGCGATACGTATTCCGTTATCCCGGCAAACCTTTACGATCTTTTTCACATCCTCTCGTGTGAGTGGGGTCGGATCCCTCAGTTCTGGATGGGACTCATAGGCATAATTCCAGTCTACCCGTAGAATCAACAAGTTGAAATGACTGGGAGCCAGTTCCTCTTGGACGAACTTCAAGAATAGATCCAACTTCTGTGCGGATGGAGCGGCGATGGCCAAGCCTCGTACGGGCATGATACTATCTAAACGGTTTGTCTCTGATTGGGCGGAAACTTGGGCTGAACCTATAGCCCATATAAGCAAGAATAGTCCGATAATCTTTTTCATATAGCGATATGTTTTAATGTTTAAATTTTTAATTTGATGTACGCTTTCGAAGATCATCACGCACATCGTGACAGCCCGGAGGATGTCGATGGCTATGTTACGTTGCGTAAAATCTATTGGTTGATCGCTCATAATATATTTAGACTAAAGGTGAATTTAATACAAGACAAATATAATCAATAAGAGACATATCATTACATTTGTGCCTTATAAATATGAATAATAATTAAAAATGATAGACATGATAAGACGATTGATTTATTGGGTTCTCCTACTTTTCGTTTGTATGGGCGCCCATGCCCAATTCCGGGTGACAGCCCATCAAGAGGGTTGGGACCGGATTCCTCCGCAAGCGCAAAAAGACGGCTTTTGGTTTCAACAATCCGTTTTAGCGAATATGGATGATGATGCCGCTATGGAAGAGGTCATGCTTTTCGGGCGGGATAATGGGCATTACCCTACTTTCGACCTGTTTAAGTTTTATTACGTGATCGTGGATAATTATACGAAAGAGATCCAATATATATCGGATGAGATCTATGTGACGGATAAATATGCGCTTACAGTGGAGGATCGCAATAATGACGGGATCTCCGAGTTATATATCGATTATTTCAAGGATGGGAAGTTTACGGTTGATGAGCGAGGATATAATTTGCGAACCACCCGTTGCTATGACCGTATCGAATGGAGCCCCGAGAGTAAAAACATTAAACCCCAACAACCATGAGAAAGTATATCTATTTTATAGCGCTTATCTGTTGCGCCTTATCAGCCTCAACCTCTTACGCCCAGAAAAAGGTGATAAAAACGATGATGATCGCCGGGCAAGATGGCAGTCATTATTGGCGAGGTGCTTGCGAGGCCATGAAGCAGATCTTAGAGAACAGTGGAATGTTTAAGGTGGATTTCGTCTTTACCCCGGATTTCGGAGGAGATATAAATACCTTTAAGCCCGATTTCGCTAAATATAACTTGGTTGTTGTCAATTACGGAGGTGAAGTCTGGCCCGAGCCTGTCCAAAAAGCTTTCGAAAACTATGTAGCGGATGGGGGCGGGGTCGTGATTATCCATTCCTCCGTGGTACCTATGGCCGGTTGGAAAGCGTACAACGAGATAATCGGCATGGGAGCTTGGGAGGGTCGGAACGAGAAAGACGGCCCTTACCTGTATTGGAAAGAGGGCAAATATGTATACGATTATACACCCGGTCATGCGGGTTATCATGGCTTGCAGCATGAGACGATCCTAGAGCATCGTGCGCCGGAGCACCCTATATTGAAAGGTCTGCCTATAAGATGGAAACATTTCAAGGACGAGATTTATACCCGCTTGCGTGGTCCGGTACGGAATGTGGAGATATTGGCTACCGCTTATGAGCGTGGACGCCATGAACCGTTGATGTGGACGGTGAAGTGGGGGAAGGGGCGTGTCTTTGTCGATCTGTTGGGGCATTGCGGCAATGACCCGAATATGATTTACTCGATGGAGTGTACGGGTTTTCAGGTAACCTTACTAAGAGGGGCTGAATGGGCAGCCACCGGGGAAGTGACGCAAGAGGCCCCTCGGGATTTCCCATTGGAAGATACCTGTACGCTCCGTCCGGAATTCAAGGCTCCTTTCCATGCGACGAATTAAATGCCTTAATAAGATGGTGTCTTTCGACAGAATAATCAAATTGACAAATTGTAAAGTTAAGTCCCGGAGAATCGATTTTTCCGGGACAAAGTACGGCTCGCTCCTAAATACGCAAGAAAAAATCAGTAATCGTTTGTTAAATAGATAGATGTCAAAAAACAGCCTTTCATTCTAGCGAAATTAGTTCATCGTAATTCATATCTTATGGGTTGTTTGGGCTATCTCATAGGGTTACGATGGGGAAATGATAGGGTTATGATGCCTATTCATGACAGTTCATAACCCTATTCATGACTGCTTTCGATGCCCAACGTGACTATTGGCGTTGCCTAACACGACTAGTTGCGTAGGCTTTCATGACCTATCGTGTATAAAAAGCGGCCTTTTTGAGTAAAAAGCGCCATATATAGCTATCCTCTTTCCTCTACTTGGTAACCTCTCTCAAAAGGTAGTGTTACAAGATACGCTTTATATCTATTAAAAAGACAGGATTAGATCGTATCTTTGTCATTCGTTCATTAAAGTCATTGGTTATGTCAAATCAAGAATATATCAAGATCGAGGGAGCTTATGAGAATAACTTGAAACATATCTCTCTGGATATTCCGAAGAAGCAAATCACTATATTCACCGGGGTCTCGGGTTCCGGGAAATCGTCGTTGGTATTGGATACCATTGCCGCCAGTTCACGTCGGGAGTTGAATGAGACGTTCCCCAGTTTCGTGCAGCAATACCTGCCCAAATATGGCCGTCCGCATGTAGACCGGATCGGGAATCTGCCGGTCGCTATCGTGATAGACTAGCGGAAGCCCGCTCCCAACGCCCGTTCTACGGTGGGGACTTATACGGATATCTATTCTCGCTTACTCGTCATACGAGATATTCCCTAATTCCTTAATCTTCGAATCTCCGACTTGATGCGTGAATAACTCAATCAATTGAGCGGGCGTTAATGTCATCTGAGGCGAGAACTCGGAGGAATCCATATAACTTAATAAGCTACGGTATAATTGGCGGGCTTCCGGGTATTCTTGTTGGGTTTCCAAGTCTGTCATACAGATTAATAACTTGCCCGGGCCGACATTGAATTCTTGGATCATCCCTAATTTATGATTACGCTCCACGTTATCGATCACCTGTACGATTGGCCTGTAATTATCCGGAAGCTGGTCCAGTATCAACGGATGGCTATTCTTTATCATCGTGAACCATTGCCAGTTTGTATGGAAATCCGTCGGGAAATGAGTGAAAGCCGGATGAGAGGGATTCATTAATAATCCGAGGGTACCCGGAGAGACCGGTTTCTTTACCCATTCGCAGATGGACTTAAACATCCGGTAATTCCAGTAATCTGTCTGGAATAACCCGTCTACCGTCACGCTCTTGTAAGTCTTGGCATCCGGGAACCACAATACTTTCGCCCCGTTCGCCAATAAGTTCTCGGCCTGTTTATCCCATTTCTTAATAACATTGATATCCGTAGGGATTTGCACGTTATTATGTTCCGGATAAATCCATAACGGATAATGATTGTGATAATCCGTGCCCTCGATCGCCAGCCGTAAAGTATAGGTCTCAGCCTCTTGAATGGCAGGTAAAGCGATGTTTAATGGACCTACCTCGGCCAACGTGCCTTGATTGATTTGCAACGGTATGTTATTTTGGGCGATTACTTGATCTTGACTATTCGTCAAGGTCCAAGTTAGATGTTTCCCTTTTAAAACGGTAGGTGTATAGTTCGCTACCTTGATGGAGCCTTTGATCGCCTCATTCCCGGAGTAACAGAATTTAGGCAGGAGAGCCAATAATACGACATCATCGCAAGATTCTTTCCATTCCTCGGCGGTTATCAAGCCCTTATTATCCATAAAAGCGTCCAAGATACCGACTAACGCCGTGCCCTGTCCCGGATAATCCTGTAAATCCAATAATTGGAAGCCGGCCATTCCCGGAGTACGGAACGCCATTTCCATCTCGGCCCGGTAAAGTTGCGCCATCCATTTACCGGAAGCCTTGAAGAAATCATCCGCTTGTCCGGCCATACCGGACTCGCCCAGTCGTTTGCGGAATATCTCCAGATTCCAAGGTTTTAGTGCCCCGGTATATTTCTTGATTTCCTCATAATTCGGATAACATTGGAATTGCCCGGTCTCATGTCCGATGATAGGCAATGAACATTGTTCGATAGCGGATTCGAAATTCATGACCGAGTTTGGATAGGTATGGTTGATATAACCGCCATCCTCCGCGTCTGCGAAAGAGAAAGAACCCCGGGTATGGTTGCTGAATACGTTAGCGCCGGGGACTCGACAGGTCGTGAAGTAATCGTCACCCGCCGCAGGGCCGTTGAAGCCTAGATAGTCATTCGATCCAGATGCGTATAAATGCCGTCCGTCTTCGCTACGGAAACGGGCGATCATGTCTACCATCGCGTCTTGATCCCCGGAAAGCTCGTTGCCGATCGCCATCATGACGAAAGAGGCGTGATTCCCGTAAGCCTCCTGTATTTGTAATCCTTCTTTGGTGAGGAAATGGATCAAAGTGGTATCGCCCTTTTCCATCTTTCCCCAGAAAGGTAGTTCCGGTTGGAGGTAAAAACCTTCGATATCGGCCGCCTCGAAACAAGCTTTAGGAGGACACCATGAATGGAAACGGCAATGATTGATACCGTATTCCTTGGCGATGCGGAAATAGCGTCTCCATGCTGCGGTATCCATCGGTACATGGCCTGTAAGCGGAAATACGCAAGCATCGTGTTTTCCACGAAGGAAGGTGGTCAATCCGTTGATGTTGAATTGTGTTCCTTCTGCTTTGAAATCTCTTAATCCGAAAGTAGTACTTTGGCTATCTTGGATATTCTCTCCTTGGATGTTCGCGGTCAAGCGATACAGGGTAGGGGAGAACTCGCTCCATTCCAAGGCGTCATCACCCATCGGTATTTGGAATATGATCTCGTCTTGTTGAACTACGATATTCTTATTGAATTTGATATGGTGCTCTAAGCCTGTGTTGAAAGCCTCCATCTCTATTTGAACGGCGGCTACGATCATTTGCTCGAATGGATTTGAAAGCTTTATTTTTACGTCCACCGTTTTTTGATCCGCATGTGGATATACTTGTATCCGGCGGATATGGAATTGTGGACGGGCTTCCAATTTTAGGTCTCCGATAATACCGTTCCAGTTTGTCTGCGTGGATTCCGTATAAGCGTGTGAATTGTCCAATAATTGGGGCGGAACGCTCAAACCGTTATCGACAAGAATAGTCAAGTGATGCTTCCCAGCCCGGAGATATGCGGACAGATCGTATTCTTGAGGGGTGGAAATATGGTCGGATGAACCGACATATATGCTATCTACCCATATTTGGGTCGGTTTTGTTCGCTCCAAGATTAACCAAATGCTCTTGCCTTCCCAGTTCTCCGGAATCGTGATCTCTTTCTGATACCAAGCCTTACCTTGATAGCGGAAGGGCCTAGACAAATGAGTTGTCTCCTCCTTATCATTGTTAGGGTATCCTTTTTGGTTGGTGTCCGTGGTACCCGGTAATTGAACTTGCTCGGTGACATCTGTTGAATCCAATCGTAATTCCCAGCAACCGGCAAGCGATAATTCCTCTCTACTCTCTTTGGGAGTTTGGCATGCGAATAGCATGAGCATAAGTGGAATACTCCAAAATCTCTTCATGGTAATGTTTTTTACTCTAAATATGGTTTACTTAATTAATAGTGTACAAAGGTAGTATTTTTGGCCTTTTTATTAAGGAGAAGATATGAAAAAAGAAGAAGATTTTGTTATGGGCCTGTCCATCTACATGGCTTGTCTGCGTGAGAAAAAACGGTATTCCACGGCGAAGAGTTATCAAGATGCCTTGAACTCGTTCAAGTGCTTTTGCGGTATGGAGGCGATTCCTTATGCCTATATTAATAGGAACAGGCTTTTGTGCTATCAGTCATGGTTGTTGGACAAGGGCCGTTCGTTGAATACGGTGTCTACCTATATGCGTCGGATTCGTCACATTTATAACTTGGCCGTGGAGGCGAACGAGGCTCCCTTTGTACCCAACCTGTTCAAAGATGTCTTCACGGGCGTTGAAAGCAAGCGGAAGAAGGCGTTGCCGCGAGAGATGCTGGAGCGTATGTTTAACGCCCCGTTGGAGGATCCGTCCTTGCGGCGTGTACAGTTGACCGTTCGGTTGATGTTCGCGTTCAGCGGGATAGCGTTTGTGGATCTAGCGCATTTGAAATGGGAGAATATCCGGGATGGGATATTGCAGTATCACCGACAAAAGAGCGGGTCTCTCATACAGCTGGAGATTCCCTCCGGGGCGTTGCGGCTGTTGGATGAGTTGTCCGCTTGTACGGCAAAGGAATCCTTTTATTTATTTCCTTTTTTGAGTGGAAGGAGAACCGGTGAGGCGGCCTACAAAGAATATAACAGGACCTTGTCCCGCTTTAACCATGACTTGAAGTTGTTGGCGAGATCGACAGGCGTTACGCTTCCGGTCACCTCATATACGATCCGTCATTCATTCGCCTCGTTCTTGAAGGAACAAGATGTATCGATCGAGGTTATCAGTGAGTTGTTGGGGCATAAGTCTATTAAGACAACACAGATCTATTTGAAGAGCTTCTCGTTGGAACGTTTGTCGACAGTGAACCGGAATTGTTTTGAGAGCGTGTGTAAACCGATACCCAAAGTGGGGTAAGAGGCTTGCTACTCGGGAAGTAGCGTATTCTTTCACGGCGCAAAAGTAATAAAAAATAACAAATAACAAGCAATCATAAGGCTTAGTTTGTTCATTAGTTTGTGCTCCGACCTTGATTCTCCTTAAATCTTCGTTCTTATTCCTAGTGCATAGACATGGCAATAGAGACGAAATGATCTCGTATTTCCTACATCATCACGTCCCTCCTAAAAATCGAACATACATTCTTGTAGAGACGGGGCGTGCCCCGTCTCATCCCCTCAAAAAGGTATTCTAAATTACTGTCAGACGGTGGGAGACGGAGCACGCTCCGTCTCTACAACTGGGTAATAACCATTCTCCTACCTTTTACGCTACTTCCCGAGTAGCTTAATATTTCAACCGATGGTGATTTTCAGAAAAGCCATTTCTAAAGACATAAAGTGTTGTTTATCAGGAGTAAATAGGGTGCTCTTGGTAGGGCTTTGAATTGTCGTGAGGCTTGAGTGGAGATCCTGATATAATCTTAGGAAAAGATAATCATAATGATGAATGTTTTGAGAGACGGTCGCTCGGAGAGGGGTACGGCGCGGGTTGGCAAGCGTCATGACCTGAAGACTGTCCGCTGGTACGTGCTCACGCTTCCTACTACGGGTGTGGCACGACGCGACAAGATCAGCCCCGCTAAAAGCTTGGATGCCGAGCTTTCCCGGCGCAAGCGTCGTGGGGAGACGTTGTTCGAGTATTTCGCCCCCTCCTATGTGGAGGTGAGGAAGGTGGACGGAAAGATGGTCAACACGAAACGACCCCTGCTGTTCAACTACGTGTTTGTTCGGTCCTCGGTTGAGGAGATCTTCCAGATGAAGCGCACGCTTCCCCTATACAATTTCCTTCCCCGGGTCTCTTCCGGAGGCATGACTCATTTCCCTTATCTGTCGGATGACGAGATGGGGAATTTACGTTGGGTGGCGGAATCTTATTCCAACGAGCTTCCGGTGTACGTACCGGACAGCGACCGCTTGCTGAAGGGCGACCGTGTGCGTATCACGTCCGGTTATTTTACCGGTATGGAGGCGGAGGTGGTGATCCAGCCGGGTGGCGGGCATAAAGATGTGATGGCTCGTATCCTCGATTGCATGTGGGTCCCCTTGTTGGAGGTGAAGCCGGGTGAGTATGAGCTGATCGAGCTGAACACAAAGGGTAAGCACGTCTATACCCATCTGGACAACGACCGCCTGCGGGAGGGTTTGCACGATGCCTTGGGACGTTACCATGCCTCCGGCAGCGTATCAGAGGAGGATACCCGCTTGGCCCTTGAGGTGTTGAGATCCTACGGTTCGCTCCGTGCGGAGACGGACGTGATGCGTTGTAAGGTCTACTCGTCACTCCTACCTGCCTACAAGCTGTTGGGCGAGGAGGATGAGTTCGTGCGTTTGCTCGCCACGATGCGCAGTATGCTCCCGGCGGTAAAGGCGGCGCAATCCCGTGCCTTGCTGCTTGTGACGCTCTACGGTTGCACGGACAGCAGTCTCTACCGGCAGATGGCGCACGAGGTTGTGGACCCGTGGTGGTGTGAGTCCTCGCCCAAGAAAAGCAAACAGACTTTAATCCGTCGCTTGGACGATTACGATCGATGGCTGAGACATGATGAACAATGAATAATGAATAATTCAAAAATCATAAATCAAAAATCAATGTCTTCCCTTCCTTCCGGCGTTCGTTTGGTGCGGTTGCTGAACGAGCATTTAAATGATATCATGAGCCGCGAGCGTGCGAACCAAAACTCGATTCACCTGTATTGCACGGGGCCTTACTGGGTGGCATTTGAGTGCTCGGCCTATCAGTTGCGCCATGTATTCCCGGACAGCGAGATTACGCCAATGCGTTTGCTCGGCTACCCGTTCCCGGTGGTGATGGTGTCCGTTACGGATCGTTCGCTCCGCTCGTATGCCCGCAAGCACATCTTGCGAAGAGACGACATAGATTACAAATTATTAACAGCATCCCAACTCTCCCATGAGGACTACCAAGCGTGGCATGCCGGCGAGGTGAAGGGGTTGCCTTCATTAAGTGAGATCGTATGAGTGAGGTGCAAATTCTATTATTGTTATTACTGTCCGGATATCTGATCTCCGTGTCTTTGGGCATGGTGATCATCCCGAGGATCTTGGTGATCTCCCACAAGAAAAGACTGTATGATGTCCCGGATTCTCGAAAGGTACACACGACCCCGGTTCCCCGCTTGGGTGGCCTGTCGTTTTTTCCCGTGGTCTTGATGTCGTTTGCCTTGGTGATAGGCTTTCGCCTTTATCTGTGGCCCTCGGATCTGTCTAGCTTCTCGATCGAGATGCTCCATGAGTATCTTTTCTTGTTCGTGGGCATGACACTTCTTTATCTGGTGGGTGTCTGCGATGACTTGGTCGGGGTGGGTTACCGCTACAAGTTCATCGTACAAGTCGTGTCGGCCCTCCTGCTGGTGTTGTCCGGCAATTGGCTCGATACGCTGGGAGGCCTATTCGGGATCTATTCGGTCCCGGCCTTGCTGGGTGTGCCAGTCACGGTTTTCGCCGTGGTTTATGTGACAAACGCTATCAACCTGATTGACGGGATCGATGGTCTGGCCTCCGGTTTGTGCTGTATCGCCTTATCGGTCTTGAGCGTGTTCTTTTTCATTCAAGATCAATGTGTTTATGCCTTGCTCGCTATCTGTACGCTGGGAATCCTCATGCCTTTCTGGTGCTACAATGTCTTTGGCAATGCCAACTGCGGGCATAAGCTCTTCATGGGCGATGCTGGGAGTTTGACGTTGGGCTACGTGATCAGTTTCCTGATCATTCATTTATGCGTATCGAATAGTACCTCTACGGAGCGTTCGAATCCTTATTTGGTGATTGCCTTTTCCACGGTCTTGGTACCGTTGCTGGACGTGGTACGTGTGGTGCTGCGCCGCCTTCGTGAGCACAAGAACCCGTTCTTGCCGGACAAGAACCATTTCCATCATAAGTTGTTGCGCACGGGTATGCGGGTGCGGATGGTGATGGTGACGATCATTTGCGTGTCCGTTTTCTTTATCGCATTGAATATTGTATTGGCTAATCATTTGAATGTCAATTGTATATTATTTTTAAACCTGTCTCTATGGACGGTTCTTCACTTGGTGATCGATTGGCTGATCGCCCGGAATCGGCAGAAGAGGGAATCGGCATTCGACAAGAGGTTCTAGACAAGGAAAGCCGGGAAGGGCAATTCCGTCCTTCCTATAAATCAAAATACCATGAAGAAAGTATTGAAAGGCTGGCTCATCGATAATGCGGTGACCACCGACAACAAGACGGACAAGATCTTGTTACTGGCCTCGGCCGGAAGTTTAACTTTGGATGACGTGTTGGAGGAGATGTACAAGCAAGACACCGGTCTACGCCCGGAGACGATGCGTCACTCTGTGACCCTCTACCATCGGATAGTAATGGACTTGATCTTAAACGGCTATAGCGTGAACACGGGTCTGTTCCGTGCCGTCCCCCAGTTGAAAGGCGTGGTTGAGGGCGGCGCTTGGAACAAGGAGAATAATTCCATCTACGTCTCTTTCACGCAAGACAAGGCTCTGCGCGAGGCGATCGCCAAGACCGTGGTGGAGATCCTCGGCGAGAAGTCTAACATCATGTACATCCTGGAGACCGAGGATCGTAAGACGGGCTTGAAAGACGGCAGCGCCACTGCGGGTCACAACTTCTTCGTCCGTGGGGCGATGTTGAAAGTGGTTGGCGACCACGAGTCGGTAGGTGTTACGCTGACCGACTCCAAAGGTGCCACCACGAAACTGACGGACGACCAGATCACCATCAACAACCCTTCTTCGCTCACGTTGCTCCTGCCGGCTGATTTGGCGGAAGGTGAGTACACGCTGACTGTGACGACGCAGTATGGTAGTGCGGGTCACATACTGAAAACGCCTCGTAGCGTAAGTACGCAAATTTGGGTGGGCGGAAAGCCTGCTGATGGCGGTGGCGATAGCGAGAGCCCGGATGAGATCTGACATATTTGGTAAATCGCTATTACCAGTACAGGTAAATCACTATTACCTGTACTGGTAAACCTCCTTTACCTGATAAGGTAACAAAGATTTCTCGGTTGAGTATGCTTTGGAAATAGCTTGTACATTGGTGAGATCACGGTGTGATCTGATAATGGGTGTAGGAATTATGTGAATAAAGTTCCTAATAACATTACATTGGACACAGATAATGTTAAAATCAAAATTGATTGTTAATATGACTAGGTTTAGGGTACTGCAAAGAGCCTCCCCTAGAGTGTACGCCTTGTATTGAGTTTGCATAATATTTAAATGATTTATTAATAGAGAGATGAGAGAACGTATTGTTGCCTTCGACTATTTAAGGGCTCTTGCTATTACCGGTATATTGCTATGCCATTTTTGTCATAATTATAATTCAATTTCATTTTTAGGACATTATTTCGGAGGTGTCTTTGTAACATTGTTTATCGCAATGTCTGGTATGCTATTTGGTATTGTATGGAATAATAATAGCCGGATGGAATATGATATGTCTTTTCTGAAACAAAGATTTTTTAAACTTTCAGTTACATATTATCCATTTCTGATTTTAATGTTTGCATTCCTTTATTTTGTGGATGATTATCATTTCAATGTAAAAAATCTGTTCCTAATAAATATGTTTCATTTTTGTTTTTTATTAGTTTTGAGATATATTTGATGTTTGAGCTTGTTAGTGAAGGACGTTATTCCTTAATGCGTATTATAGATAATCCTTTTTTTGCTTTTGTAGTGTATGTGATTTCTAGTGTATTATTGGGTTGTATATTGCATTTTATTGTAAAATACATAAAAAATATGTGCTTTAATTGCTCTTAAGTCATGAAATATTATTCTCTGCATTGTCTGGTGTGTCTTAATAAAGTGTGTGCTTTGGATTGTTCGATTACGATTTTATGTCTGCAAATTCCGAAAACAATAAGCGAATAGCTAAGAACACGTTGTTCCTCTACATGCGCATGCTTCTGATTATGGGGGTGACGCTGTACACCAGTCGGGTCGTGTTGAGGGTTTTGGGTGTAGAGGATTTCGGCATTTATAATGTGGTGGGAGGGGTAGTTTCCATCATGAGCTTTTTTATTTCTAGTTTATCTAATGTTACCCAACGATATATGAATATAGGTTTGGGAAAACAAGACTTAATGGAGACAGGATGTGCTTTTAGACAGAGCCTAACCCTCATGTGGCTGTTGTCCGTATTATTATTGCTGTTTGGTGAAACATTGGGACTTTGGTTTGTATACAATAAGTTAGTGATACCTCCAGAGAGGTTAGGTGCTGCCGTTTGGGTATATCATTTTTCATTGATCTCCATACTTTCCGCTATTAATCAAGTCCCATTAATGGGGGCTATAGTTGCGCATGAGCGAATGAATATATATGCCTATCTTGGTCTTTTTGAGGCTTGTGCTCGATTATTCATAGTCTATTTGCTTGAAGCTTTTGGAACAATCGATTCGTTGATATTGTATGGTTTGCTTATGGCTATAGTTTCTGTCTTCGTCTGGCTAATTTATGCGATATATAGTGTAAGGTCATTTACCGAATGTAAATTTAGGTTTTATTGGAATTATAGTTTGGTCGCAGAGATGTCAAAGTTTATAGGTCAAAATTTATTTGGCTGTTTCGCTTGGTCTGCAGGTGTACAAGGAACAAATATCCTTTTAAATATATTCTTTGGTCCCGCTGTAAATGCGGCACGAGCGGTTTCTGTGCAAGTAAGCGCAGTTGTTACACGTTTTACTGAGAATATGATGACAGCGGTTAAACCTCAAATAATTAAATCATATGCTTCCGGTGATTGTGAATACATGGTGACACTAATTGAGAAAAGCTCTAAATATGCTTATTTCTTAGCGGCCTTGATAGCTATACCTGTAATGGTTGAGATAGAGTTTATACTGGAGGTTTGGTTAGGTGAGGTTCCAAGCCATACTATATCATTCACTCGTCTTGTTCTGTGTGAATCCTTGATAGGAGTATTTATACCACCTCTATGGATGGCGGCAAATGCAACTGGACATATAAAAAACAGTCAAGTATATGGTAGAATGTTCACGTTGGCGATATTACCTATAAGCTATCTTTTGTTAAGATTGAATGCTAATCCGCTTGTCCCATTTATTGTTGCGGTTTTAGCAAATGTAGGATATTGGTTTTATAGTTTGTGTGATATTCATAGGCAAATACAGTTGAATATGAGAAAATACTTTCGAGATGTTGTTAGGCCTATATTAATTTTTACATTCTCATTGGTGTTAGTCGGTTCTATATTGATGTTAATCGAACCTAATGATTCAGTTTTTCGTTTCTTGATAGTTTTTTCGCTTTCCGTATTTATTGGCTTTAGTGTTATTTATAGTTTGTTGCAATCAAGTGAGCGTATGATATTGCATGCGGCTCTAAAACGATTTGTTGTTAAATAGTTGTTTTTGTTATTAATAGAGTAAAAATAGTATATAAGCAATGTAGGGTTATTGAATCATGTTAAGTAACTAGAATATATTTGATGTAATTTGAATTTAAATTATTTATATATGACTTGTGGCAATAAAAAAAGAATTCTGTTCGTGATGCAAAGCCTTTATGATGGTGGAGCGGAAAAATTATTGGTGGATATGCTTAATAATTTTGATTATAGTAAATATGATATAGATCTTTTGTTAGAACATGATTTTGGAAATTATGCAAATCTAGTGCCTTTAGAAGTGAGAAAAATAATATTATTCTATAATATTAATAGACCCTTATTAGAAAGAATGATAGGAAAAATAATGTCCTATTTTGGTTTATATTATTTTTATATATTATTTTTTAGAAGACAGATAATAATTGATAAGATGAAAGGTGAAAAGTATGATACGATAATATCTTTTTTAGAAGGACGGAGTTTGGTGTATCATAGCTTTATATTGAAGCAAGGAATTAGGCATTTATCTTGGGTGCACGTAGATCTGTTTAATTTCCATTGGACAAAAAGGTATTTCAAAAGTAATAAGCATGAGAAGAAATGTTATGAATTAATGGATGATGTGATCTTTGTGTCTAATGATGCGAAAAATAAATTTCAACAACTTTTTAATGTGACTACATCCACAAAAGTAATATATAATTTGATAGATTGTAAGACAATTGTCTTGCGCGCAAATGAGTTTAAAGTTGAGAAAAGGAAATTTACGGTTTGTCTAGTAGGAAGATTGGTTAGACAAAAACAATTTGATAGTATTATAAGAGTTGCTAGAATTTTTGTAGATAATGGATATGATATAGATTTTTGGATTGTTGGTGCAGGTTGTTTGGAGTCAGATCTTAGTAAAATGATCCATGATTTACATTTGGATGATAATGTACACCTTTTAGGTTATAAGCCTAATCCTTATGTCTATATAAAGTGTGCGGATTTATTTGTGAGTTGTTCTTTGGCAGAGGGATTTTCTTTAGTTGTGGCGGAAGCATTATGTCTGGGAAAAGCAATTGTGTCTACAAAAACAGTTGGTCCAGTAGAGCTTTTAGGGTCAAATTCCGAGTATGGGGTTTTGGCAGACAATGATGATGAATCTCTGTATAATGCAATTAAATTATTTGTCAATGATTATAATAAGGTCTTTGTCTATCAAGATAAAGCAGCAAAACGTTCTTTGATGTTTGATGTTGAAAAAACAATGAATGAAATATATAGTATTTTATGACTGGCTCATTTGTTATTAAGAAGAATAGAATTTTAGAGATATTGTTCTTTATTATAATATTTCTTGTTAATCTTAAAATGACACTAAATATATCAGACTTTGCTACAGCTAATTTATCTATACTTATTATTGGTATTTCTTTTATTTCGTTGCTTTTTACAAAGATAGATGATAATATTTATTGGATAGTTCTATTTTTTATACTTTCATTGTTTCGTGTGGAAGCATCTAAAATGTTGTTTGTGTCATTGCTGGTATCAATATCTAGGAATCTTTATATTGATAAAATGGCTAAATATTCTTTTTGTCTAACTGTATTATTCTTAATTATAAATTACGGTTTATTGATTTTAGGAGTGTTGCATGAAGAATATTCTGATTTTTTCTATAAGTCTGGAGGCGTTGTTAGTGATATGGGATATGGAAATCCTAACCTGTTTTCATTGTATTTGTTTTTCTTGGTTATTTTTCTTGTGGTTTTAAAGAAAGAAATTAATACATTTCTTGTCGCTTTTATAGTCTTTGTTATATATGAATCATTTTATTCTCGTACGGTTCTGTTCTCTGGCTGTATTCTGCTTGTTTTATCTTTTGTTCAAAAAACAAATTTAAAAAAATGTTTCTTTAATAAATATATATTGTTGTCTTATCCATTTGTGATACTATTCTTTTTTATTGTTGTTTTGTTTAATGAATCAGAGTATTCTTTTATTCATGAAATTAGTTCTGGTAGATTAAGGTATTCTTTGCTCGTATTTGGCGAATTAACTCCGAATAATTTGTTGATTGGTGCAACTAATATTGATGAGTCTATTATAATAGATGTTGCGTATATATCATTGCTGCTGTCTTCTGGAATTTTTTCTTTAGCATATTTGTATAATCTATATTGTAAGGCTGTTTCTAAGTTTGATTATAATTTGATTCTCATTCCTGTAATGCTTCAATATTTATTTTTGAGTTTGTCCGAAAGTGCTATTATTAATACATATCTTTGGGGAGGTCTGTTTTTTTGGATAGTAATGTCGGGTAAGTATTCTTGTGGTAAAACCAATTAATTATTTATATGTTTTTTGATTTAAAGAAAAAAATATCTTATAAAGAATGGAATGTGGGATTTTTTAATGCTATTCCAGAAGATTTAGTCAGTGATAATATTGATTTGTCTAATATCACTTGGTTAAGGAGAGACTCTAAATTTCATTGTTATGCAGATCCATTCATTTTAAATGTATCTGACTGCACTATTGATTTGCTTGTAGAAGATATCTTGTTAGGTAGTAAAAATGTAGCAACAATATGTCATTTGTCTGTCGATAAATGTACAGGTGAAATAATTGAAAAATATACGTTGATAGATGATAATATACATAACTCTTATCCCTTGATTATTAGAGGTGATACTCTTGATGAGGTTTATATTGTTCCTGAAAATTCGTATTCTACAGAACTTAATGTTTATAAGTATAATACTTTGTTACATTCTTGTGAACATTTCAGTACTATGCTTCCTGTTGCAGTTGCGGATGCTACAATCTTGCCTTATAATGGAGCCTTTTATCTTTTTGCAACTTCAAGAAATGCATATAATAAGGATTTGTATATGTGGACTTCAAATAATAGATTATATGGATACGATTTGTCTCCAATATTAATAAAATCTAATTTGTTTGGGAGCAGAATGGCTGGTGATTTCATGTACGTAAATAATACTGTATACAGACCAGCTCAGGATTGTTTACAAGGGTATGGTAAAGGTATTATTCTGTATAAAGTTGAGGATATTTCAGATAAGTCCTATAATGAAACAAAAGTAATATCCCTTTATCCTGATTCCTCGTCATATTACTCGGATGGTTTGCACACGATAAATTTTTATAAAAGCATATGTGTTATAGATGGTTATAAGAATCACTATATTCCTTTTCAGAAAATATATCGTAAATTATTTGATAAGTATAGATCATGAATATCTTGTTTATTAGTTTATTAGATCCTTCTGAATCAGGTAGTGGCAATCAAAAAGTCACTTTGTTGTCTGCCAAATATTTGTCTAGTGTTGGAATTCATTGTTTTATAGCTTATTTTAAAGATTCTGAATATAGTTCCTCTCAATTAGTCTTTGATGCGAAATTTAAAATTGATTATAATGATTTAGATGGTTTCCGTTCTTTTCTTATTGATAATGAGATTTCTATTATTCATAATCAGGCATCAAGAGCTGTTAATATGAAATTCCTTGGTCAAGCTGTTGCGGGATTAAAAGTGAAAATTATATCAGTTTTGCATAATCTTCCAGGAACAGAGAATATTAGATATAATAAGCAATCTCTTTTGTTTCAAGTTCTTAATAGGCGGATTTCTTTTAAGTGGCTTATTTATCTTTTATTGTTATTCTTCTACCCTATTACTCGTTTTCTAGTTAAATATACTACCAAAAGGAAGTATAAATCTATCTATAAATACTCAGATGCTTTAGTTCTCCTATCTGATGCTTATATACCCATTTATAGATCTATTGCTAATTTGAAGGATTCTTCTAAGATGGTCTCAATTCCCAATTTTCTCTCATTTGATTATGTTGAGCGTAACTATTCTAAAACAAATGAATTGCTAATTGTGGCTCGATTTGATGAAATATCTAAGCGTATATTACTAGCATTAAAAATTTGGAAACATTTTTTATCTACTTATGACGTGAGAGATTGGTGTTTAACTATAGTTGGTTATGGAGAGTGGGAATCTGTTTATAAAGACTTTATAAATAAAAATGATATTGTAAATGTGAAATTGGTTGGGCGTGATGATTCAAAGAAATATTTTGAACGTTCGTCAATACTAATGTTTACCTCTTTATTAGAAGGTGCTCCACTAAGTCTGCTTGAAGCTATGCAGATGAAAGTAGTCCCTATTGCTTTTGATGATTGTATGGCTATTCGAGGTTTCTTAATTAATGATGTTAATTCAAAAGTTATTAAGTCTTTGGACATATCTGAATATTCTCGCTCGATTTATGACTTAATTACTAATGAAAAATTGCGTTGTAAACTTTCAGAGAATGCTTTTAATTGTCTCCATTATTTTACTGTAAAAAATGTTATGCTAAGGTGGGTGGATTTGTATAATAGTTTGTTGAAATAATATATAATTATGTGTCACGAAAATTTTATTATTGGATACACTTCTGGAGTGTTTGATATGTTTCATATTGGTCATTTAAACATACTAAAACGAGCTAAGGAATTGTGTGATTTTTTAATTGTTGGTGTTAGTACCGATGAATTGGTAAGAGAGTATAAGCATAAAAGTCCTATAATCTCTTATGATAATCGTAAGGCAATTGTTGAGGCTTGCAAATATGTAGATAAAGTAGTTCCTCAAGTTAATCGAGATAAAATGTCTGCTTATCATCGTTTGCATTTCGATGTGATGTTTGTTGGTGATGACTGGAAAGGTAATTCTTTGTTTCAGGAAGTAGAAGCTGAGTTGAATAAGAATGGAGCTAAAGTTGTTTATTTTCCTTATACTAAAGGTATTTCTTCTACTATATTGCGTGATAAACTAGTTTAAATTACTACTATGAATGTTGATATTAAAGATTTTCAATATAAAATATTAGAAATAGCGTTTTATTTTGATGAGTTTTGTAAGAAATATGATATAGAATATTATTTAATGGGTGGAAGTGCTTTAGGTGCTGTTAGGCATCATGGCTTTATTCCATGGGATGATGATTTTGACGTTTTTATGACTTTTAATAATTATCATAAGTTCCTTCATTATGCTTCTATACATCTTGATACAGAAAAATTTCATCTTCAAAGAGAAAATTCTACTGAGTGGCCTTTGTTTTTTTCTAAGTTAAGAATGAATGGAACAACTTGTATTGAAAAAGGATATAATAAAATGCATCAAGGTATTTATATTGATATAATGTGTTTGTATAATGTATCACCTAATAAGTTTGTTCGTTATATTCAATATTTATCCGCTCAAATTTTAAAAGCTACATCTCTTTATTTGGTAGATTACGATTCTGATAGCTTTTTCAAGAAAGTATTTATTAATTCTTGTCATTTTGTTGTAGGTACTACAGCAAAAAACTTTTTATTCAAAATATTGAATCACTTTTCAACTAAAAATACGTTACTTGTTGGCCATTTTTTTGGAAAGGCTCCGTTTCCCAAAACGAGTTTTCCTCGTAAATGGTTAGGAATTCAGCGCTATGTGAATTTTGAGAATCTCCTTTTACCTATTCCTTTTGAAGCAGAAAAATATCTTTCTCTTAGGTATGGTAGCGATTTTATGAAAATCCCTAATTCTGATATTTTTACAGAATATCCTATTCATGCAGTTTTTGTTGATATACATAATGATTATACAATTTATAAAGACAAGTTTAATTCTTAATTATCTTAGCTTTAGCTGATTACTTAACTGAAAAATCTTTTCTTTATCATGAAAGTAGTACTTCTTGCAGGAGGTTTCGGTTCTCGTATATCTGAGGAATCTCAGTTCAAGCCGAAGCCAATGATTGAGATTGGTGGTATGCCAATCTTGTGGCACATTATGAAAGAGTATGCCTATTATGGTTATACCGAGTTTATCATTTGCGCCGGTTATAAACAGGAATATATTAAGGAGTGGTTCGCCAACTATTTCCTTCATAACTCTGATGTGACTTTCGACTATCGTGGTGGCAACAACGAAATGACCGTTCATCAAACTAATATGGAGCCTTGGAAAGTCACAGTCGTTGATACGGGCTACAACACTATGACTGGAGGTCGTATTAAGCGTATCCAGAGATATATAGAGAATGAGACTTTCTTGATGACATACGGCGATGGTGTTTGTGATGTAGAAATTGATAAATTGGTGGAGTTTCATAAGAGCCATGGCAAGCTTGCGACCCTTACGGCCGTCAAGATAGCACAAGATAAAGGAGTCTTAGATATTACTAAAGATCAAGCCGTAAGGGCTTTTCGGGAAAAGAACGCCTCTGATGGCGCTCCTATTAATGCCGGCTACATGGTGTTGGAACCCGAGGTTTTTGATATGCTGGAAGGGGGTGACTCTTGTGTCTTCGAAAAGACCGCACTAGTCAAGTTGGCGCAAGAGGGTCAGTTGATGTCTTACATCCATACTGGTTTTTGGCAGTGCATGGATAATATACGTGAGAAATCTATGCTTGAAAAACTGCTTGCCGAGGATAAAGCTCCTTGGAAGCGTTGGGAGCGCTCTGTTCCGGAAATACCAGATTACGCAAAATAATAAGTTATCATACGAATGGGAAATATATTGGATTTTTATAAAGGCAAGAGGATTTTCCTTACAGGCCATACCGGCTTTAAGGGCTCTTGGATGTGTAGGATGCTCGCTAATGCCGGAGCGATCGTTACAGGATATTCACTGAAAGCCCCAACAGAACCATCGCTATTTCGAATTGCCAATATTGAAGATGACATACATTCCGTGATTGGCGATATACGAGATTATACCTCTCTAAAGAAGGCTTTTGATGAGTCTCAACCAGAAATTGTACTGCATCTTGCCGCTCAGCCCATTGTTAGAGATTCTTATAAAGATCCTGCCTATACCTACGAGACAAACGTGATGGGTACCGTGAATATTCTTGAGTGTGTTCGCAATAATTGTTGTGTGAAGTCTTTCTTGAATGTCACTACGGATAAAGTGTATTTGAATAGGGAGTGGAGTTGGGGCTATAGGGAGAATGAGGAATTGGATGGGTATGATCCTTATTCAAATTCCAAATCCTGTTCGGAGCTGGTGACTCATAGCTACAAGCGTTCTTTCTTCACAAATATTGATGGTCTGCCTATTATTCCTATTTCTACTGCTAGAGCGGGTAATGTGATAGGTGGTGGAGATTTCGCCAATGATAGAATAGTACCTGATTGTATCCGTGCGGCTGTAAAACATGAGGATATTGTTGTGCGTAATCCATACTCTACCCGTCCTTATCAACATGTTCTAGAACCTTTGTATGCTTACCTGCTGATAGCGATGAAGCAATATGAGGATATCGGTTTTGCGGATTATTATAATGTAGGTCCCGATGATGTGGATTGTTTTCAAACAGGCGCTCTTGTTGAGCTATTTGTGAACAAGTGGGGCGAAGGTATGAGGTGGGTGAACAAGTATGACGGTGGTCCTCACGAGGCTAATTTCTTGAAGCTTGATTGCTCTAAATTGAAAAAGACTTTTGGATGGAGCCCTCGATGGAATCTGGATGAGGCAATGGAAAAGATTGTTGAATGGAGTAAGGTTTGGCTAGCAGGTGGGGATGTTCGTGTTTGTATGGATAAACAGATAAATGAATTTTTAAACGTATAACGATAATATGAAGAACGTAATCGTCACAGGGGGCAATGGTTTTATAGGTAGTTCACTTATAAAGAAATTGATAGAAAAAGGTACTAGGGTTGTTGCTGTTGATATTACCTTTCATGGCAATCGTTTGCCTGATTCAAATCTTATTACGAGGATAGAATCAGGGGTGAATACATCTCTAGTCGAAAGACTGCCAGTAATTGAATATGACTCTTTCTATCATTTTGCGTGGAAAGGTGTAAATGGGGCTGATAAAGCAGATCCTACGGTTCAATTATCAAATATTCAGATGGCAGTAGATTGCGCTAATATTTGCAAGAGGCTAAATGTGAAAAAATTTCTTTGTGCGGGTACTGTAGCGGAGAATGTAGCATTTAGTTTGTCGCATCTGAAAAAAACGACTGGTGGAATGATGTATGGTGTGGCTAAGCATGCTTGCAGAATAATTTTGGAAGATTATTGCAAGAATATCGCTCAACAGTTTGTGTGGATGCAGTTCTCAAATATATACGGTGTAGGTAATAAAACGGGCAATTTGGTTAGTTATACGTTAGGTGAGTTGATGGCTGGTAAAGAAGCAGCATTTGGTCCTGCTTTACAACCATATGATTTTATTTATGTGGATGATCTTATAGAAGCTGTATATCGTCTAGGCTTTAAGGAAACTAATAAGCCATTCTATTATATAGGCTCTGGCAATCCTAAAGTCTTGAAAGATTATCTTATTCGTATAGGAGAACTAGTTGGTTGCGCAGATAAGGTAGGGATAGGAGTCCGTGAAGATGATGGTGTAAAGTATACAATGGATATGTTTGACAATAGTAACTTGGTTAGTACTATTGGAGAATATGCGTCTATAGACTTTGATAAAGGCATTAATAAAACTATTAATTGGCTTAAAAACTCTTTGATGTTATAGCGGAATTAGTCATGATACAGAAATTTGAATTCAAGGGACTTGATATGAAGGGGGCATATGAGATAACTCCCTTCTATGCCACAGACGAACGTGGTGGCTTTATAAAGGATTACAATATTGATGCATTTAAGCAAAATGGTATAGATCATGAACTTAAAGAGGTGTTCTATACCATTAGTAAAAAGGGTGTAATTCGTGCGATGCACTTCCAGCTTGTTAAACAGCAAGCCAAGCTTGTTCGTTGTATAAGTGGCCATGTGTATGACGTAATCATAGATCTTCGCCCTGATTCGCCAACATTTGGTAAATGGCAAGGTTTTGATCTGACCGGAGAGAATCAGAAGGCTCTATACATACCTCAGTATTTTGGCCACGGCTATTTGGTGCTGGAGGATTCTGTCGTTAGCTATAAATGTGGTGAGGTGTTTTATGGTGAAGGTGATGCCGGCATAATGTATAATGATCCGGATATGGCTATAGAGTGGCCTTTCGATAAGATTGGCGGTATTGAGAAATTGATCATTTCTGACAAGGATAAAAACTTGATGAGTTTGAAGGAATATATAGAAAAAGTACAATAGCTGATGGATAAGCGACTTTCTATTTATGTTAGTTCTCCTGATTCGTATTCTGATGTGCTTGCCGTATTTTTAAAAGGGTATCGGAGATATTGGAGTGATTGTCCCTATGAGTTTATTCTAACCACCAATACCAAATCGTATGAAGGTATTACTTGTATATGCAATAATAAGCAAAATGATACTTGGGTTGAGCGTACTATAGCGGCTTTGCCAGTTATAAAATCGAAGTATGTAATGTTGATGTGTGATGACATTATCTTGAGTGACAATGTTGACAATTCATTAATAGAGCGGTTACTTGACTATATGGATAGCCACGAGATAAGGTATTGTAATTTAGGCCCTACTCCTAAAGGATCTAAAATTAAATCTTTTCCTTTATTGCGTAGTGTCAATAAGCAAATCCCCTATGCTATCAATCTTCAATTTGGAATATTTCGAAAGGATCTTTTTGTTGAGCTGTTAGGCGATGGCTCTCTTAGTGCATGGGATATTGAAAACTCAATAAATGAACAAGCCGCTGTTGCTCCATCAGAGGATTATAAAGATGTGGTGGCAGTTTCAGAATATATCTTGCCATATATACATGGAGTATATAAAGGTAAATGGATTAGGCATGCTGTTGAAAATTTGAGTAGATTGAGCTTGTATATAGATTCTGGTAGAGGCATTGTTCCTCTCTCTCAACAGATAAAGATTGATATGACTAATTGGCTTCAGTGGAAAATATCACCTAAGCAACGGAGAGCGCTAAAAAATGTCTTAAGTAGAGTGGGTATGAAATTTGCAACGAAGAGATGAGCTGGTGTAATGTGGTTATGAAGAATGTTTATGTTTTTTAATTCTGTAAATCAGAGAGTTGTTTTTTTTATGAGGCAGATTAGGATCATGAGAATGAGAAAGATAGATTTGAGACAGTTCTTTACGTACAGACTCTGTAAAGAGTCAATCTTCAAGTGTTCCGGATACATCTTATATGTACATATAGAAATTTTTCTTATATAATACTTTTCCTGAAAGTCTATGTTATTTTCCGTATTACTTTCTTTATATCATAAAGAGAGCCCACTATTTTTACGTCAAAGTCTGACCAGTATCTTCACGCAAACGCTATTGCCTATAGAAGTTGTCTTGGTGGAAGATGGTCCTTTGACGGATGAGCTGTATGCGGTCATAAAAGAATTCACAAGCCAGCATCCTGAGTTAAAAGTGATTTCTTTGCCCACCAACCGAGGTCTCGGCAAGGCTCTTAACGAGGGGCTGAAGCATTGTTCGTATGACCTTGTGGCTCGTATGGACACGGATGATATCGCTAAGCCGGATCGTTTTGAGAAGCAATTGGCGATATTTTTGGAACATCCGGAAATTGATGTAGTGGGGGCTTGGATCGATGAGTTTGAAGGGGAGGTATCAAATGTACTTTCCATGCGGAAAGTGCCGGAGCAGCATGAAAATATCTTGAGGTTTGCCAAGGGAAGGTGTCCGGTGAACCATCCGGTGGTGATGTTTCGGAAGTCGGCCGTGCTAAAGGCTGGAGGATATAAGCATTTTCCTTTGTTCGAGGATTATTATCTGTGGGTACGGATGCTGATGAATGGTGCCCGGTTCTATAATATACAAGAGAGCCTGCTCTTTTTCCGCTTCTCGCCGGATATGTTTCGGCGGCGGGGAGGATGGCGGTATGCCGTAACGGAAGTGAGGTTGCAGGCGCTGTTTTACAAGATGGGTTTTATCGGCTTTTTCTCCTTGCTAAAGAATGTCTGTATTCGCTTAGTGACCCGTCTTCTCCCTAATGGCTTGCGTTCGTTGCTCTATAAGAGGCTCATCCGGGGGTAAATAGCTTTTTGTCCTCATCCACAGTATCGCTCACGGAAGGTGTCTCAAATATCAAATAACATTTTATCAATAGTCATTTTTATGGCTGGCAGATTATTTTTCATCACATCAAACACTATAACAGCGTCTATATCGAAATAATGATGTGCTATAATGTCTCGCATTCCCATAACTCCTTCCATGTTCACGGACAATGTCGCTATCGCTATAAACCATTGGCAGTACTTGCTTGTTTAATAGCCATTATTACGTTAATAAAATAGAGAATATGAGAACAAATGATTCAAAAACATCCGTAGACTCTAAATTGGAGGAGATGGAGGAAAAGTATCCTGTAGAGCAAATCGCTGTTAAAAATGAGAAGAAAATAACGGCCAAGGATGTAAAGGAGGCTGTGAAAGAGATTAATCCCGATACGGACAGCTTGGGTAGCAGAGGGTAAAACGTATTTTAATTTGCTTAAAAGAATAATTATTAAGATTTATAGTATTATCTTTGTGGTTGCGGTTTGTAATAAACCGAGGTATAAAGATTGGTAAATCTAGCAAATTAAATAATAAAGATGTATAGAACAAGAACTTGTGGCGACTTGCGCCTTGCGGATGAAGGTCTGGTGGTTACACTGGCCGGTTGGGTGCAGAAAACCCGCAAAATGGGAGGAATGACATTTGTCGATATCCGCGACCGTTATGGTATTACTCAGTTGGTATTTAATCAGGAGGTTGATGCAGCTCTTTGCGAAAAGGCGAATAAACTGGGCCGTGAATTCGTGATTCAGGTTACGGGTACGGTTCGTGAGCGTTCCAGCAAGAATGCGCATATCCCGACAGGTGATATTGAGTTGATCGTTTCTGAATTAAATGTCCTGAACACTGCGCTTACCCCTCCGTTCACGATCGAGGAGGAGACAGATGGCGGTGATGACTTGCGTATGAAATATCGTTATCTGGACTTGCGTCGTGCTTGCGTTCGTAAGAATCTGGAACTTCGTCATAGAATGGCGTTCGAGGTTCGCCGCTATTTGGATGAGCAAGGTTTCTTGGAGGTAGAGACTCCGGTTCTTGTAAATTCTACCCCGGAGGGTGCCCGTGACTTCGTGGTTCCTTCCCGTATGAACCCGGGACAGTTCTACGCTTTGCCTCAGTCTCCACAGACCTTGAAGCAATTGTTGATGGTTTCCGGTTTCGACCGTTATTTCCAGATCGTAAAATGTTTCCGTGACGAGGATTTGCGTGCGGATCGCCAGCCGGAGTTCACGCAGATCGACTGTGAGATGAGCTTCGTGGAGCAAGAGGATGTCTTGAATATGTTCGAGGGCATGGCGAAACATTTGTTTAAGGTAATCCGTGGTGTCGAGTTCAAGGAGTCGTTTATGCGTATGACTTGGCAAGATGCTATGAAACAATATGGTAGCGATAAACCGGATTTGCGTTTCGGCATGAAGTTCGTCGAGTTGATGGACATCATGAAAGGCCATGGTTTCTCCGTATTCGATAACGCTGCTTACATAGGGGGTATCTGTGCGGAAGGTGCTGCAAGCTATACCCGTAAACAACTGGATGCGCTGACTGAATTCGTGAAACGTCCGCAGGTAGGTGCTAAAGGTTTGGTTTACGCCCGTGTGGAAGCGGATGGTAACGTGAAATCAAGCGTAGATAAATTCTATAGCCAAGAGGTTCTTCAAGAAATGAAGAATGCGTTCGGCGCTAAGCCGGGTGATTTGATTTTGATCCTTTCCGGCGACGATGCGATGAAGACTCGTAAGCAACTTTGCGAGTTGCGTTTAGAGATGGGTAATCAATTAGGCCTTCGTGACAAGGATAAGTTCGTTTGCTTGTGGGTAATCGACTTCCCGCTGTTCGAATGGAACGAGGACGATCAACGTTTCTACGCTATGCACCATCCGTTTACCTCTCCGAATCCGGATGATATACCGTTGTTGGACACGGATCCGGGCGCTGTTCGTGCGAATGCGTATGATATGGTTATCAATGGCGTTGAAGTGGGTGGTGGTTCTATCCGTATCCACGACAGCCAATTACAGGATAAGATGTTCAAGCTGTTAGGATTCACCGAAGAAAGAGCGCAAGAGCAATTCGGTTTCTTGATGAATGCGTTCAAGTACGGAGCGCCTCCTCATGGAGGTTTGGCTTATGGCTTGGATCGTTTCGTGTCTTTGTTCGCCGGTTTGGATTCTATCCGCGACTGTATCGCTTTCCCGAAGAACAATTCTGGACGAGATGTTATGCTCGATGCTCCGGGTGTCTTGGATCCGGCCCAGTTGGACGAACTGAATTTGATCGTTGATATCAAGAAATAATCCAATCTGAAATTCCATTCGAATGGGAATCTTATTCCATCTGAATGGAATTTTCTTTTCTTCCGAAAGGAATTACTTTTTCTCCCGAACATAAATCAAAAGATATTTAGCATGGTAAAGGTTAAAGATATATTGAGAGAAATCGAGCATTACGCCCCGCTGCCACTTCAAGAAGGTTTTGACAATGCGGGTGTGCAAGTTGGCGACGTGAACCAGCATGCGACGGGTGTGTTGCTATGCCTAGATGTTACCGAGGAGGTGCTTGATGAAGCGATCGAGATGGGATACAACCTGATCATCTCTCATCATCCTTTGGCCTTTAAGTCGTTTAAGTCGTTGACTGGCTCCAATTATATCGAGCGTTGCATGATGAAGGCGTGTAAGTATGATTTGGTGGTTTATGCCGCCCATACCAATCTTGATAATGCCGTAGGAGGCGTGAATTACCGTTTGGCAGAGTTGATCGGCTTGCAAAATGTACGGATCTTGAGCCCCCAAAAAGGCGCTTTGCTGAAGTTGGTGACGTTTGTCCCCGAGGCTTATGCCGAGATCATGCGGAATACCTTGTTCAATGCCGGTGCGGGAAGTATCGGGAACTATGATGCTTGCAGTTATAATTTACATGGCGAGGGAACATTCCGTGCCAATGCGGGATGCAATCCGTTTTGTGGTGAGATCGGCGAGTTGCATGTAGAGAAAGAGGTGCGTATCGAGATGATCCTTCCGGCATTCAAGAAGACGGCGGTGACCCGTGCCCTGTTATCCGTTCATCCGTATGAGGAGCCGGCTTTTGATTTTTATTCGTTATCAAACACATGGGAACAGGCAGGTTCCGGTGTAGTGGGAGAGTTGCCTGCCGAGGAAGATGAGTTGAGTTTCTTGTTGCGGATCAAGGCCCTGTTTAACGTCGGTTGCGTGAAGCATTCCCCATTTACTGGTAAGCCTATCCGAGAGGTCGCTATCTGCGGAGGCAGCGGCGCTTTCTTGATCAAGGACGCTATCGCGTATGGTGCCGATGTCTTTATAACGGGGGAGGCGAAGTACAACGATTTTTACGATGTGGAGGACCGGATTCTACTGGCGGTTATCGGTCATTATGAATCGGAAATCTGTACAAAAGACATATTTTATAACATAATATCGAAAAAATTCCCTACCTTTGCGGTACATTTTTCGAATGTTAATTCAAACCCAGTAAAATATTTATAGAATGGCTACAGATAAACAATCAGCTGAAAAGGAATATACGGTTGAAGAAAAGCTTTCTACGCTGTATCAACTTCAGACGATGATGACTGAAATTGATAAGATCAAGACCCTTCGTGGTGAGCTTCCTCTGGAGGTTCAAGACTTGGAGGACGAGATCGCAGGACTGGAAACACGTCTCCAGAACTATCAGGCGGAGATCAAGGAGTTTGAGGCTTCTGTTGTTGAGCAAAAGCATAAGATCACGGAATCTACCACATTGATAGATCGCTATAAGGCACAATTAGATAATGTGCGTAATAACCGGGAGTTTGATAACCTGTCCAAGGAGATCGAGTTCCAAGGTTTGGAAATTGAGTTCTCAGAGAAGAAAATCCGTGAGTTCGGAGAGGCGGTAGACGCTAAGAAAAAAGATATCGCTGAACTGACTGAGAAGCTGGAAGGCCGTAAGGCTGACTTGGTTCAGAAAAAGAGCGAGTTGGAGCAGATCATTTCCGAGACAAAGCAGGATGAGGAGAAACTTCGTGAGAAAGCGAAGAAGCTGGAAGCCACTATCGAACCTCGTTTGTTGACCGCTTTCAAGCGTATCCGTAAAGGTGCTCGTAACGGTTTGGCTGTTGTTTATGTGCAACGTGGCGCTTGCGGTGGTTGCTTTAACAAGATCCCGCCTCAGAAGCAATTGGATATCAAGTTGCGTAAGAAAATTATTGTTTGCGAATACTGTGGTCGTATTATGATCGACCCGGAATTAGCAGGTGTAGAAGATTAATTCAAAAGATCTATAAGTAATGGCTCTAGCTAAAACCGGCTAGGGCCATTATTGTTTTTAATACAAAGATGTTATGATACATACGATACGTTTATATATAGAGAAGTACCGGCTGTTATCCGAGGATCGTCCGGTTTTGGTCGGATTGAGCGGTGGTGCCGATTCTGTGGCTTTGTTGGGCGTATTGGTGCGTTTGGGATATCCGTGTATAGCGCTTCATTGTAACTTTCATTTGCGTGGGGAGGAGTCGGATCGGGATGAGGCATTTGCCTGTGAGTTCGCAGAATCTTTGGAAGTACCCTTTCATAAGATAGATTTCGATACGATCTCTTATGCCGGAGAGAGGCATCTCTCGATAGAGATGGCTGCCCGTGAATTGCGCTATGCTTGGTTTGAGGAGATGCGGGAGCGGCTGGGAGGGCAGGCGACCGCCGTCGCCCATCACCGGGACGATAATGTGGAGACGGTCTTGATGAATTTGATACGGGGCACGGGAATCCGGGGGATGAGCGGGATCCGTCCGAGGAATGGTTTCATCGTCCGTCCTTTGCTGTGCGTAAGCCGTGAGGATATCTTGGCTTGGCTGGCGGATCAAGGCTACGCCTATATGGTGGATAGCACGAATTTATCGGATGCTTATACCCGTAATTTCATCCGTTTGAATGTGTTGCCGCTTTTGGAGGAGATAAATCCATCGGCCCGGAATACCATCGCACGTTCCGCCGAGCATCTTTCTGCCGCAGAGACTATATATATATATGTATTGGAACAAGCCCGGAAAGAGGTTGTCGTATCGGATGATCGTCTTTCTATCGGGGCGTTGATGCGGTTTCCGGCTCCGGAGACGATTTTGTATGAGTTATTAAAAGAATATGGTTTTACCCGTCTGGTCTCGGACGATATTTTCGCTGCCTTGACCAAGGAGCCTGGTAAGCTGTTTTACTCTTCCACCCATCGTTTGCTGAAGGATCGGGATTATTTATGGATCACTTCTTTAGAGAAGAAGGAAAAGCGAACCTTCGTTTTAGATCCAGAAAAGGGCATTAATCATGAACCTATTGAACTATCTTTCCAAAAACTTGTTATAACTATAGATTTCCCTATCGAGAAGAATAAGCGGATCGCTTATTTGGATTATGATAAACTCGATTTCCCTTTAACATTGCGGACTTGGAAAGAAGGCGATTGGTTTATTCCCTTCGGAATGAAAGGACGTAAGAAGTTGAGTGACTATTTCTCCGATCATAAATTTAGCCGGATTGAGAAGGAGCGCACATGGCTTCTTTGTAGTGGCGACGCTATCGTTTGGGTGGTAGGAGAAAGGACTGATAATCGTTTTCGTATAGACGAATCAACAAAGCGTGTGCTAATTGTGAATTTTTTGGGCTAAATCCTCGTTTATTGTAAAAATATTCTTACATTTGCGAAGATTTACTCCGCAGATATGTTACTAATGGTTCAAATTAGCTGAACAATCCGGTTATTACATGAAAATTATAATTTAATAAAGATACAATGATACCATTGGGCGTACGTCGTGTTTGCATATGTGATCCGTGTGTATGTGCCATTTATATTATTACTTCGCAATATGCAGAAATATAACATTCTAGAACTAAATGAAAAACTTCTTCCCGAACTTCAAAGTATCGCGGAAGAGTTGGGAATAAAAAAAGTTAGCAGCTTAAAGAAAGAAGAGTTGGTTTATCGGATTCTTGATGAGCAAGCGATCTCCTATGCCGGCATTCAGGCTGAAAAGATGAAAGAGAAAGAGGCTAAGAAGCCTGTAGAGGGCCGTAAGAGAGGCCGTCCGGCTAAAGCCGCTTCTCCTAAAGTGGCGAAGGCTGAGACTGCCGAAGCTGCAGAGAGTGCCCAACAGGCTTCGGAAAAGCCAGTGGCTGCTCCGGCTGACAAGAAAGAGCAAAAAGAGCAGCCTGAACGTAAGAAAAGAGTCCGTATCGAGAAAAAGGAAAAGGTAGCGGGCGCTATCGCTCCTTCCGAGGATAACAAGGAAGTGGTGGTTTCGAAAGAGCCGCAAACGATCTCTATGGTAACGGAAATCTCGGCCGTGGAAACTCCGGCGGTAGTAGAGAGCCCGGTGGAGAAACCGTTGTTGCCTCCTGTTGTGGCGGAACTTGAAACGGAAGAAGAAGCCGCTTTGCCGGAAAATACGACTCCGGTAGAGGTAGCGGAAGAAACCACTTCACCACAAGCGACGGAAGAAGAGCCTAAGCGCATCGTATTTCGCCATCCGGACGCTAAATCCGTATTGGATCAGATTTTCCCGTTCTCCGCTCCGAAACCCGAGGCTAACAAACCTCAACCCGAGGCCGCTCCCCAGCAGAATAATCCTCGACAGAACAATCGACAGAATAATCATAATAACAACCGTAATAACAATAACGCTAATAACAACCAGCAGGCTCAAGAGAAAATGTATGAGTTTGACGGCATCCTTACTGGAACCGGCGTGTTGGAGATGATGCAAGATGGTTACGGTTTCCTTCGTTCTTCAGATTATAACTATTTGACTTCACCGGACGATATTTATGTCTCTCAATCCCAGATCAAGTTATTTGGCTTGAAAACGGGTGACGTGGTAGAAGGCTCGATTCGTCCGCCGAAGGAAGGTGAGAAGTATTTCCCGTTGGTGAAAGTGGACAAGATCAATGGCCGTACGCCGGAAGAGGTTCGCGACCGGGTTCCTTTCGATCATTTGACCCCGTTATTCCCGGATGAGAAATTCATGCTTACGGCACGTAAATCACCGAAAGTATACGATAATATCGCCGTACGTGTGGTTGATTTATTCTCCCCGATCGGAAAAGGGCAACGTGGTTTGATCGTCGCTCAACCGAAAACCGGTAAGACGATGTTGTTGAAAGATATTGCGAACGCTATCGCTTACAACCATCCCGAGGTTTATATGATTATATTATTGATCGACGAACGTCCGGAGGAGGTTACGGATATGGCTCGTAGCGTAGATGCGGAAGTGATCGCTTCTACATTCGACGAACCGGCTGAACGTCACGTGAAAATCGCTGAGATCGTATTGAACAAGGCGAAACGAATGGTAGAATGTGGTCATGATGTCGTGATTCTTCTGGACTCGATCACTCGTTTGGCTCGTGCTTATAATACGGTACAACCGGCTTCCGGTAAGGTGCTTTCCGGTGGTGTGGACGCAAATGCGTTGCAGAAGCCGAAGCGTTTCTTCGGTGCCGCCCGTAATATTGAGAATGGCGGTAGCCTTACGATTCTAGCCACCGCCCTTACGGAGACTGGCTCTAAGATGGACGACGTGATCTTCGAGGAATTCAAGGGTACGGGTAATATGGAGTTACAATTGGATCGTAAATTATCCAATAAACGTATCTATCCAGCTGTGGATATCACGGCTTCCAGCACTCGCCGTGATGATTTATTGCAGGATGAGAGCACGTTGAACCGTATGTGGGTCTTACGCAAATATCTATCAGACATGAACTCTATGGAGGCTATGGAATTTGTTAAGCAACGGATGGAACAAACCGTTGATAATATGGAATTCTTGGCATCCATGAACGGTTGATAATATCCCATAAAAAAACACTATACTTTTGAGTTCAAAGCAATATTGTTTTAGCTCCAAAAGTATAGTGTTTTTCAAATAAAAAGTATAGTGCTTTTATTGCGCCTTTTTAGGCCTTCCACGATGTCCCATATTTCGTTTTTGTGGGCTCGAGGATGATCCTTTATCCTCACTTTTACGAGGCCGTCCTCTGCCTCTTTTATTCATACCGTATTTTTCCGGCTCATACAAGGGCACTTCACCGAATTCCGGGCTGACCGGTATCTTATAAACCTCTTTTTCCAAGAAATCCTCTATGCGCTTGAATTGTGCTTGTTCGTCGATCGATACGAAAGTAATCGCCAATCCTTCGCCGTTCGTACCCCGTGCCGTACGTCCGATTCGGTGTACGTAATCCTCCGGATCATGCGGGATATCGAAGTTCACGACCAACTTGATGTCATTGATATCAATTCCACGTGCTACGACATCCGTAGCCACAAGGATATCGATATGTCCGCTCTTGAATTCTTTCATGACCTCCTCCCTTTGGGATTGCTCTAGATCCGAGTGCATGGCGGCTACATTGAACTTTAATCTTTTTAAGGTAGACGCTAATTCTTTCACCTTCATTTTAGAAGAGGAGAAGATAATTACTCGTTGAGGGCGGCTTTGAGTGAAGAGATCTTGTAGAATCTTGAGCTTTTGTGGATCGTAGCAGATATATGCGGTTTGCATGATAGATTCGGGCGGGCGTGAGATAGCGATCTTGACTTCTTCCGGATCTTTTAGGATGGTTTTAGCCAACGTTCGTATCTTAGGCGGCATGGTAGCCGAGAACATGATCGTCTGGCAGTAGGGGGGCAGCTGTTTATGAACCTGCATGATGTCGTCATAAAAACCCATATCCAGCATGCGATCCGCCTCGTCTAAGACGAAGAACGACACTTTAGACAAATCGACAGTACCTAACTTAATATGGGACAATAAACGTCCCGGGGTAGCGATCACGATATCCGCACCCATCTCTAAACCTCTCTTTTGTTGTTCCCAAGCGATTCCGTCGGTACCTCCATACACGGCTACTGCAGATACGGAAGGTATAAAATAAGTGAATCCTTGAATTTGTTGGTCTATTTGTTGAGCCAATTCCCGGGTCGGTGCCATAATGACCGCATTCACCGCATCTGTCGGATGACAACCTTTGCTTAGTTCATTAATAACTGGCAAAACATACGCCGCCGTTTTACCGGTTCCGGTCTGTGCGCAAGCGATGATGTCTTTACCTTCTAAAATGACAGGAATCGTTAACTCTTGGACTGGAGTCGTTTCGTCAAAATTCATGTCATAAAGCCCGTCTAATACGGCATCTTCCAAATCTAATTCATCAAATCTCATCTTTTTACATTCAAATTCCCGGTAAAGATAAAGATTATTTAGAAATATTATGCAATAGGTAGGTTTCTCTTTGGTGATAAATAGAAAAATAAATACCTTTATCCCCGAGTTATACCCCAAAAACGAAAGAATTAATATGAATAGTCTAGAAAGCGGAAGTAACGTTCAGTCTGGATTAGAGATGATCATGGAGAAGAGTCCCGATACGATCGTATTAGTAGATCGAAATCTTACTCTTGTCAAGGTTATTTCTGCAAAAGACGATTATTATCATTATTTAGCGAATAACTGTATCGGAAAGCAACCTCAAGCGTTGTTCCCGGACGGGAAGAACTACGATCAATATGAGATCTATAGAGCTGCGGTTAAACGTGTTTTCGAGGAGCAAGTGAAAGTGGATTTCTCTTTTGAGGTCTCTTTTGAGGGAAAGAACTATTATTATCTATCGCAAGCAAGCCTTTTTAATGAGGAGCTTGTGATCGTTTATACACGCAATGTATCTTCTCTGAAAACAGAAAAAAATCTACAAGAACTGATCAATACGATATTAGATCGGTTACCGTTGGGTGTTTTCGTGAAAGATGGGGATAACCATTTTAATTACCTGTATTGGAATCATTTTATGGAGGAAATAACGGGTATTGAAACCCGGGAGATCGAGGGACATGATGATTTCGAGGTGAATTATAATGCCTTGATGACCGCCGAGGAGCGTCTGGAAACCGATATGAATGTGATCAAGACAGGACTGACCGCTAGATTTAAGGGCAAGGTAAAATCGGCCTCCGGCGATTACCGGGATATAGAGGTCGCTAAATATCCTATTTCCCTAAATAATGGCAAGCCGCTTGTCTTGGCTTTATGGAGAGATATAACTTCCGAGTTGGCTACGGAGAATACTTTGAGAAGAACCCGGATCTTGACGAAAATGGCATTGCGGATAAGTGATATACGTACATGCTCGATCTTCATCGATCCGGACAGTACCCATAATTTCAAGGATTCCGTTGTGACCTTGAACGATTGGAATACCATGTCGGAAGATATGATAGAGGTGTCATGGGGGCAGTTTATCAGCCGGGCGCATCCGGATGATCAAGAACATTATCATAATATGTTTACCCGTCTTTGCCGAGGGGAAATCTCTGAGGCAAGGATCGAGGCACGTATGCTATTTCCCGGCAAGAAGGAATATGTTTGGAGAGAGGTATTCGCTACCGTGTATGAACGGGACGATAAAGGAAGACCTTCGGTTATCCTTGGATGTTCAACGAATATTCAGGAACGGAAGAATCAAGAATTAAGCCTTGAGGAGGCGAAGGTGAAGGCTGAGGCCGCTGATAAGATGAAATCGAAATATCTGGCGGATATGAGCCATGAGATCCGGACTCCTTTGAATGCGATTACCGGTTTCTCTGAATTGATGGCTTTTGCTGATACGGATGAGGAACGTATGTCGTACTACGATGTGATCAAGATGAATAACCAATTGTTGATGCAATTGATCAATGACATCTTGGATATCTCGAAGATCGAGGCGGATGCGATAAAGATCACATATGAGCAATTAGATGTCAGTGAATTGATGGATACGATTTATGCTTCCGCCAAGTTACGGGTTCCGGGAGGAGTCAAGTTGGTTTTGGAGAAAGAGGCTGACCACCATATGTTCGGTACGGATAGCATGCGTCTGTTGCAGTTGATTAATAATTTGGTGAACAACGCTATCAAGAACACGAAAGAAGGTAGCATCACGATGGGATATACCATTCAACCGGATGATCAATTACGTTTTTACGTAAGGGATACGGGAATCGGCATCGATAAGGAAAAATTGAAAGATGTCTTCGACCGTTTCGTGAAAATAAACGACTATATGGAAGGAATCGGATTAGGACTGGCTATCTGCAAAGGATTGGTTGTGAAGATGGGAGGTTCGATACATGTTACGTCTGAATTAGGGGTGGGTTCGGAGTTCTCCTTTATTTTGCCGTCTCATGAATAGCCCTATTTGTAATAGCGCTTATAAATCTGGTCGTATAATCCACTGTCTTTGATTTGCTGGAGCCAACTATTTAGGCTATCCAGTAGGACAGGAGAGTCTTTACGGACCGCCCACGATTGCAATTGGGTAAAACTGACATCCGTTAGGATATCGACTTCCGGCAGTTTTTTCTGGGTCATGCGGGCGATTTGTTGGTCGCATACGGCATAATCGATATCGTCTTTGGCTACCATGATCATAAGCTGCTCGGTAGAATATAACTCATCTTCCACCACGTAGATCGTATCGCCTATCTCGTGTCCCAGATTTTGCAGACGCAATAAGGCCGGGGAATCTTTCGGTATGTATAAAGTCTTTTGGGCTAAATCCAATTGGTTACGGATAGGGGCTTGTCCGTTGTTCGCCTCTGCCGTACGTTGTACCAAGACTTGCTTGTTGAGAACGATCGGTTCGGTGAACAGGTAGTTTTCCCGCATCTCGGAGGTGATGGGTATGTTTCTTGCGATTACGTCGCATTTGTTGTCCGATAATTCCTCGAAGCTTTTCGCTAAACTCATTTCCAAATGCGTCTGAACCTCCAATCCGGATAATTTAGCGATCGCTTGGCTAAGCTCGTATTGAAAACCTTGCACCGTATCGCCGGATACGAAATATCCGGATTGATTGTACTCGGTTATCATCCGAAGAATTCCTTCTTCCTTGATTTCCGGATAATCACGAGGTCCGATCTCTTGGGGACGTTGGTTAAGTCTCCAAAGCTGTACCATTGTCACTACAGCGACAATCAGTAGAAAAGCGTATAGGATAAGCAACTTCTTAGATCTCATGGCAATCGATTAATTATTGAAAGTCACGGAGATACCCATTTTCAAGACCATCGGGTCCAACGGATAATGCGCAAGAGAGAAGTAATTCGGGTCAACGAACTTAGAGCCTAGATTGTATGCCATGATGAAGAAGCGAGCTTGCTTCAAATGGAAATTCGCATAAGCGTTGATCAACGGATAATTACCGACCTTCACTTTCTTGTCTTCTTCCTGTACTTGGAACTGCTGGGTAGCCGGCTCGTAATAAGGAGCGTAATAAGCGGTGTTGTAGTATACGTTCGCGCCAATCTGTACGGTTAATACTTTCGCCAACTTAAACGCTAGATATATATTCGAGTATGCGCTGATATCCGGCAACGGAAGTTGAGACTTCTCGCTAGAAAGCTGATAGGCCACCTCATTCTCCCATCCGAACGCACGATACATGATATCTTGCTTGATACGGGCTGAGACAACTTGGATGTTCTTACTGCTTTGCTCCGGCAAACCTTTGCCGTTGAAGAATACATAATTCTGGATACTTTCCACTCCTCCGGATAACTGGGTACGGGTGGATTCCAAGTTGATTTTCGCTCCGGCGTAAATCCTTTGCACATTTTTCAATGATAGATCCCACCAATAGTAACGCCCATGATGGTGACGTTGGTAGAACGCCGGGGTGATGTTCTTGATGTATCCTTCCGCCTTGATCGTAGCGTCTTTCTTAAAAAGTTTGAATTTTGTTTGCAGGTCTCCGCTCACTCGGACCTCTCCGGCGTCACTTCCCGCAAGTCCTAATTCTCCACGGACATTGTAGGTAAGAAGGCTACCACGGCGTTTGGATAATTCGCCGCCGATGTAGGTAGTAAACTCATCATATACTTCGGAAGTAGGGAAATTTAATGTGCTTGGCTCAGAGCTTCCATGACCATCCGGACCGTAGTCCAGTCCGGGAACTTGGGATGCCAATCTAAACCGGCGTTTCTCGAAAGTAACGAAGGCGGTCAGCCCGAACTTAGCCCAATCTTGGAAACCTTCCCGCAAGGCCAACGCAAAGGTATTCTTTAAATTCCAAGAGGAAGTCTGGTCATTCAAAGATGCGTCCATACCATAAAGATGAGTGTAGCAGGTATCGATCCCGGCATCATTAGAGATAAAGCGTCTGCGGTTATCTTCGTAATCGATGGTATGGATGATACTGGAAACCGGAATGAATACCTCTTTTACGTTCCCTTCCTCATCGGTTTCTTCCAATTCCTTAGTAAAACCGAGATTGTATCTCTGTGTCAGGAAATATTGTTTTCCACGGACACGGTTCCATGTGTCCGTGTAACGGACAGGGTATGATTTACTATCGATATTTCTTTGATTCTCGGCCAAGTCATCGGGATTCGTGATATACTGGTCATTTGTAAGTCCACCGTTCTCGTAGTTTACGAAATTGAAATTACTTAAATAAGCGTTTAACTCGTAACGGTCGGTGATATAACTTCCGAAAAAACGATAACTTAATAATTTATTACCGTTGGAGTTATAATATCCGCGGCTATAGATATAATCCATCTCGCCACCGACATTGATCTTTTTGCCAAAGTTCATGGTCAATACCCCTTTCAGTCGGTCCATCTTATTCTGGCTGGCTCCTCCTGTCGTATAAGTCACTTGGGTATAGGGTACTTTGGTATCGTAGAAATAAGCGTTTGTTGGGGTTGTGATATAATAATCATAGGCATCGGCGAAGATGAAATCACGTTCCTCCTTACGTTCGTTAAAAATACGGGTTTGCGCCGGCGATCCCACATTCGCCAGATAACCTACGGCCAATGAGTTCGCTTCCACCAACGTACTATTCCCGAAATTTAATCGATTGGTATCCATAGGAGCGATATAACGTTCTCCCAAAAGAGGCGTGAGCCGATAACCGATGATTCGTTTTGATTTCAGCGCCGCGCTATCTGTTTGCAGCAAGCTATCCGGTATTTCCTTGTTTGAGGATGATAAATTAGATAACGAGAATCCACCTCGTCCTCCCCGGCTCCCGGAACGTCCTTGCGCATGCGCGGAAGCCGCCGTTCCTATCAGAAAAAGTAATATGTATAGATAATACTTCATGGGTTGCAAATATATAACAAAAAATAATGTGCCAATTATAAAATATGCCAATATGCCAATCAGAAAACTTAATTGGCATATCGGCACATCAATGAATGAGCTTCTTATATTTTCTGTATAATCTCCATTCCTTTCTTAATGGCAGCCTCGTTCATCGGCAACAAATGATGGTGACGCTCGGGCAAGGATTTCTTCAATCCTAGCATGACGTTCTCCAATTGAACCATCGGGACGATATTAAGCAACCCGCCTAAGATCAACATATTGAATGCCTTCTCGTTCTTCATCTCGGTAGCGGCGTCCATGGCATCTACCCGATATACGTTAATATCCGTACGTTTCGCTGGCGTATGGATGCCATAACCATCGTAAATCAAGATACCGCCCGGTTTCACCTTGCTCTCGAACTTATCCATGGAAGGTTGGTTCAAGATAATAGCGATATCATATTCATTCAATACGGGTGAGCTGATACGCTCGTCGCTCAAGATAACGGTTACGTTGGCCGTACCGCCACGTTGCTCAGGTCCGTATGAAGGCATCCAGCTAACCTCCTTGCCTTCCATCAAACCGGAATAGGCCAAGATCTTACCCATAGACAATACACCTTGTCCACCGAAGCCTGCTATAATTATTTCTTGTTTCATTGTCGTTTACCGTATTACTTATTCAACATTCTTTAAGTCGCCCAGCGGGTAGAAAGGGAACATGTTCGCTTCCATCCATTTATTGGCTTTTTCCGGAGTCATCTTCCAGCCGGATGAGCAAGTGGAGACGAACTCTACCACAGAAGTACCCTTACCGGCCATAGCGTTCTCGAAAGCCTTACGAAGCATCTTCTTCGCTTTCCGTACGGCTGCGGCCGTCTGTACGCTTTGGCGTGTTACCAAGCAAGTTCCTTCCAATTGGGCTAATAAATCACCGATCTTCAGCGGGTAACCGTTCAAGGCGATGTTGCGTCCGTAAGGACAGGTAGCCGTGGGCATACCTTCCAGTGTAGTCGGAGCCATCTGTCCGCCGGTCATACCATAGATCGCGTTATTTACGAATACGATCACGATATTCTCGCCACGGTTGGCTGCATGAATCGTCTCGGCCGTACCGATAGCCGCCAAGTCACCATCTCCTTGATACGTGAATACCATCTTCTCCGGATTCAAGCGTTTAACAGCAGAAGCTATGGCTGGCGCACGTCCGTGGGCTGCCTCGATCCAATCGATATCCAAGTAGTTATATGCGAATACGGCACATCCCACGGGGGAGATACCGATTGTCTTATCTTCCAGACCCATATCGGCTATAACCTCGGCGATTAACTTATGTATCACACCGTGGCTGCAACCGGGGCAGTAGTGCATGGGATTTTCATTCATCAATCTGGGCTTTTCATACACCAGATTTTCCGGTTTAATTATATCGTTGAGTTCCATAATCTTTAATTATTAATGTATATATCTTAAGACATATTGCACCAGCCGCAATACGATCGCCGCCCCGCCACAATACAAGAATACGGCCTTATCGCTAACAGCGAAGTAACATACCACGGCAGCTATGGCCAGTAGCATAAAAACCAGCGTCAATATCTCGTCAGCTTTACTTCCTCGTGTCATACGGATCAGAATAATTTTTCCTTCAGCGCGTTCAATACCTCATCCGGGGTGAATACGATTCCACCCAATCGGCCAAAGTGCTCTACCTTCACCTTACCATTTACGGCTAGGCGAACGTCCTCTACCATCTGTCCGGCGTTCAACTCAACCGATAACATACCTTTTACCTTATCCGCATAAGCGGCGATCACTTTTGTCGGGAACGGCCATAACGTGATCGGGCGTAACAAGCCAAGCTTGATACCTTCCGCACGGGCGATCTCGACTACCTTCTGGCAAATACGGGCGGAAGAACCGAACGCGATCAATAGATAATCAGCGTCCTCACATTGGAACTCCTCGTAACGAACCTCGTTTTCCTCGATCTTGCGATATTTCGCTTGGAAACGAATATTGTTCTCTTCCATCTTCGCCGGGTCTAGCTCCAAGGAGGTGATGACGTTACCTTTGCGTCCGCCCTTCTTTCCTTGTACGGCCCAAGGACATTGAGCGATAATCTCTTCCTCGGTACGGCGGGGTTGATAGGGAGGCAATACCACCTTCTCCATCATCTGTCCGATGATACCGTCCGCCAAGATAATAGCGGGGTTATTGTATTTGAAAGCCAGATCAAAACCAAGGCCTACGAAATCGGCCATCTCCTGTACGGAAGAGGGAGCTAAGGTTATCAAGCGGTAATCGCCATGACCACCGCCTTTCACGGTCTGGAAATAATCAGCCTGACTCGGCTGGATCGTTCCTAATCCGGGACCGCCACGCATAACGTTCACGATCAGACAAGGAAGCTCCGCTCCTGCGATATAAGAGATACCTTCTTGTTTCAAGCTCACGCCCGGACTGGAAGAAGAGGTCATCACTTTCTTTCCAGTGCCGGCTCCGCCGTATACCATATTAATAGCGGCTACCTCGCTCTCCGCTTGTAAGACTACCATGCCGGTCTTTTCCCACGGCATCTCTGCCATAAGGGTTTCCAATATCTCCGACTGCGGAGTGATCGGATAGCCGAAGTAACCGTCCACGCCATAGCGGATAGCCGCATGGGCGATGGCCTCGTTACCCTTCATTAATTTTATATCTTCTGCCATATCTTGATATAACTTTATATTTTTACTTTGTAGATCGTTAGACAACCGTCCGGACAAACTAACCCGCAACTAGCGCAACCGATGCATGCGTCCGGGTTCTTCATGTACACATAGTGATACCCCTTGTTGTTTACTTCTCGTGGGTGCAACTCCAGCACATCCGACGGGCAGGCTACTACGCAAAGGTTGCATCCCTTGCAGCGCTCTGTGTTTACAACAACAGCTCCTTTTATTTTCGCCATAATACTTGTTTATTTAAAATCTAAATGTAACACATTTCTATTGAGGCATCAAAGTTAGTAAAAAATTACTCGTTGCCAAGATTATAACGTTTCATTTTGTTGAATAGCGTCTTTCTACTGATATTTAACACCTCGGCGACTAGGGTACGGTTATAGGTACTTTTGATACTTCTTTATCACTTTATTAGTATAGAGAGGATTTCGCTTATTGGAAAAGTACGATGTGCGATGATAAAATGTAGGCAAATAAGAATGGGCATTCTAATCACCTTATAATGCCCATTGTAATATTGGGTTACGCCTTAGTGCTTTTTTGTGAGAGCTTTTCTAGGAAATATACGATCCCGAAACCTAAGATCATCAATCCGACGGCCTCCCAAACAAACTGATTCGGAGCGATATTCGCCTCAACCAACGGCTTGGTCATGCCATGGCTATCCACATAGGTCTCGATCGTTTCTTTCCAAGGCCATACCTTGTTAAGCGAACCCAACATGAATCCGGCCAATACGGCGATCGTTATATCATGGAATTTACGAAGGGCGAATGACAACACGCGGGAGAACGTCGTGATACCAATAGCCGCACCCGCTATAAACACCAACATAACGGGAACGTTAAACGTCTTGACCGCCTCCATGATATAGAAGTATTTTCCGAGCAACACTAAGATAAAGCTACCCGAGATACCCGGCAAGATCATGGCGCAAATGGCGATCGCCCCACAGAGGAAGATAAAGAGTAAATTACTCGGAGTCTCGGCGGGAGTCGCCACGGTGATATAAAAAGCGATCACCGCTCCGACAACAAAACTCAAGATCGTCTTCCAGTTCCATTGCTTGATATCCTTAGAGACGAACCAAGTAGAGGCCAGCACCAAACCAAAGAAAAAAGACCATACCAAGATCGGATGATACACCAAGAGATACGTAATGATCTTCGCTAGGGAGAATATACTAATACCAATACCACCCACGATAGAAAGCAAGAAATTAGCGTTGATCCCTTTCCAGAAGGCCGCTATTTTCCCCGTGAATAATTGTTTCAATGTCGTCCCGTTAATACTTTTGATAGAGTCGATCAGTTCCTCGTAGATACCTACGATAAAGGCGATCGTTCCTCCCGACACGCCGGGAACGACATCCGCCGCTCCCATACCCATACCTTTTAATACTAAAAAACCGTAGTCCTTGAGATTTCGTTTGTTAGGCATATTACATTATTAATTGTCTAATTACTGTTATCTTTATTCTTTAAAAACTCTTTTACCAGATCCTCGGGTTGGATATGTTTCTTCTCTTTATCGGGATCGATGGTAAAGTCCGCGAATACTTCCGGTCCCACTTTACGAAGCAAATAAAGAAGATCATCTCCGGATATTTGGCCGATATGCTCCATGAAATTTTCCATATCACGGTTATCCAGATAAGCCATAGCCAAATGGATATGAATCATTGGAGTCTTCGGGTTGATTTGAAGGACTTTCTTGTAATAAGAGATCGCCTTATCTACATCTCCCTTAGAAAGCAAATATTGTCCGGCATGAAGCAGGCTGTTGCATTCTTCTTGAGTTTCCGGATTGATGCTTTTCTTATCGATGATCTTGAATATCTTATTCGTAATAGCGATAGCCTCCTCCTTTTTCCCGCTATCAAGCAAGCAAAGCGCTAAAAGAGAAAGGAGACGGACATTGTTCGGATACAATTGCGCCGCCTTGAATAACATGATGGAAGCCTCGTTGTCACGCTCAGTCTCGGTACAACAACGGATATAATTGATATAATTGGTCGGCCCATCCTCCATATCCGGATCGTTTATGATCGTGGAAAACAGTTGGTAAGCCTTCTCATATTGCTCCAGCTTCATATAACATTCCGCCATGAGTGGAGAGATACGGCGCATCACCTCCTCATCACCCTCGATTTCTTGATATTCCTCGATCGCCTTCTCATAGCTCTCGTTCATATACAGGCAGTACGCTTTCAATATTTTCAGTTCCGTATCGGAATCATCACATGTCAAGGCGAAGTCGAAAGCCTCGATCGCTTTCTCGTAATCGCCAACCATGGAATGTAGCCTTCCCAGCGTAAACCAATACTCGTATGAGAAAGGATTCTTATCGATTAGCTCATTACATAACTCGATCGCCCGGGGAACGTCTCCTTCCGTCTCGAGGATGTAGCAAAGCTCATTCTTAAGGATCAAGTTATCCGGAAATAAAGCCAAGCCACGGTCCACGAAATCGCGGGCCTCTTTGTTCATGTCTAAATCATTCAAGATGGGGGAGATGTACTCGAAGACTTCCTCCAAATAGTCACAATCCCTAGTGATCAACTCTTCCGTGATCTCCAGAACCTTGGGATATTGGTTGAGCGAGCAATAGCATTCCATTTTTAACATATCCAGATCTTGGTTATCAGTCTCCGCTATATTCTCGAGCAGAGCGAGAGCGCTCTCATAATCCTCGTTATATGCGAATTGCCTGCCTTTCTTGATTTGCAAGGCGGAATTACCGGGATGAAGCTTTAGCCCGAGGGCTAAGACTTCATCAAAGTAAGTATAATCGTTCGAATCTTCAAAGCTGTCCAACATTTCATCGATTTGATCAGCGTCGAAATAAGGCTCCTTACCCTCTTCCTTCGCTGAAAGATAATGTTGTAACAAGCGTGAGATATCGTCTTTTTTCATTTACTATTCTTTATTTATTAATCTTGCTCCACGTGTCCTTTAGCCCTACGGTACGGTTGAATACCAAGTTGTCGGGGGTGGATTCGCTATCTATGTTGAAATAGCCGATACGCTGGAATTGAAGGTAGGAAAGCTTGGGCAAGGTAGCCACGAACTTCTCTACGTAACAGTTTTTCCGGATCTCCAAGGAGTTCGGGTTGATGATTTCCTTCATCGCCTCTAGCGGGGAGCAATTCTTCTCCTCCCGGATAGCGGCCAATTCGTCCCGGGGGTTCTCCACCTTCCAAAGGCGGTCGTATAAGCGTACTTCCGCTTTTTGGCAATGGGCGCAGCTTACCCAGTGCAAGGTACCTTTTACTTTACGGTTAGCGTCCGGCATACCGCTGCGGGTATTCGGATCGTATTCGCAATATACCTCGGTAATCTCACCGTTCTCGTCTTTCTTGCAGCCCGTACATTTTACGATATAAGCGTTCTTCAGACGAACTTCCTGTCCCGGTGTCATCCGGAAATATTTCTTGGGAGCATCTTCCATGAAGTCCTCACGTTCCATCCACAACTCACGGCTGAACTCGATCGTATGGCTGCCGGCCTCCGGATCTTCCGGGTTGTTGATGGCTTCCAGCTCCTCGACCTGTCCTTCCGGATAGTTGGTGATAATCAGTTTCACCGGATTGATCACGGCGGATACACGGATGGCGCGGGCATTCAGATCCTCGCGTACGGCGCTTTCCAGCAAGGCGAACTCGTTCAGGGCGTCGTAAGTCGTATAACCGATCTTGTCGATGAACTTACGGATAGACTCCGGAGAGTAACCCCGGCGGCGGAAACCGCAGATGGTCGGCATACGGGGATCATCCCAACCGTTTACCAAGTTCTCTTTTACCAATGTAAGCAGGTTACGCTTGCTCATCAGCGTGTAGCTTAGGTTCAATTTGTTGAACTCAGTTTGTCGGGGGCGGTTGTCGTTCAAGTCCTCGCCTTCCTTCAGCCAGTCGATAAATAAATCATACAGAGGACGGTGTACGACAAACTCCAAGGTACACAAGGAATGCGTCACGCCCTCGAAGAAATCGCTCTGTCCGTGGGCAAAGTCGTACATCGGATACGCTTTCCACGTCGTGCCCGTACGATGGTGCGGATGGTTAACCACCCGATAGATGATCGGATCGCGGAAGTGCATGTTCGGGTTTGCCATGTCGATCTTCGCGCGAAGTACCATGGCACCTTCCGCTATCTCACCCGTGTTCATCTTCTTGAAGAGAGCTAAGCTTTCCTCGATCGGGCGGTTGCGATACGGGCTCTCGATGCCCGGTTGTGTAGGCGTGCCCTTTTGCTGGGCTATTTGTTCGGATGTCTGCTCGTCAATATATGCTTTACCTTCCTCGATGAGGCGGATCGCGAAATCCCACAATTGCTGGAAGTAGTCGGATGCGTAATAAATATTTCCCCACTGATATCCCAGCCATTGGATATCCTCCTTGATCGCCTCCACGTATTCCTCATCCTCCTTCGTCGGGTTCGTGTCGTCGAAACGGAGGTTGCAGATACCGCCATGGCGTTCAGCGATGCCGAAATCTAGGCAAATGGCCTTCGCGTGGCCGATGTGAAGGTATCCGTTGGGCTCGGGTGGGAAACGGGTTTGTACACGTCCTCCGTTCTTGCCTTCCGCTAAATCTTTCTCTACGGCTGCCTCAATGAAATTCAGGTTCTTCTTGCCTTCTTCTTCGTTTGTATTGATATCGCTCATACTTAAAAATTGATAGTTTTTCTTCGAATGGGGCAAAGGTAGCGATTTCTTTTTAAAATAGGCTGATGAGCAGGGCTATATTTAGGACGGTTACCATCGTTCCCAGCAGCAAGAGGATGATGGTCGTAGAGCGGCTGTTCGCGTAGACACCCATGACCTTCTTGCTGGAAGTGAGGTACACTTGCGTGAAGACCGTGATCGGCAATTGCACGCTCAACAACATCTGCGACAGGATCAATCCCTTGAACGGATCGCCGATCAGGAAGATGATGGCCAAGGCGGGGACGAACGATAGCAGGACTCCCAGCTTTGAGTGCAGGTCGGTATGATTGTACGCCTCGCCATAGAATCCGGCGAAGATGGAAGCCCCGGCGATACCGGATGTGATGGTCGAGGATATGCCCGCCAGTAATAGGGCGGCGGCGAAAATCACCCCGGCGTTGTTTCCTACGAGGGGTACCAATAACTGTTGCGCTTGGTCCAGCTCGTCTACGGCGATGTTTTGCTTGAAGAAGGTAGAGGCGGCCAAGATGATCATCGCCGAGTTGATCGCCCAGCCGATCACCATGGACAGGAGCGTGTCGTAGAACTCGTACTTCAGTTGTTTCTTGATGACCGACTCGTCCTCTAGGTTCCATTCCCGGCTCTGTATCACCTCCGAGTGCAGGAACAGGTTGTGAGGCATCACGACGGCTCCCAGTACGCTCATGATGATCAGCATGGAGTTCTCGGGGAAGGTGGGTTTCACCCAGCCTACCACGGCCTGCCCCCAATCTACGTCTACCAACGCCAGCTCGTATAGGAACGAGAGCCCGATAATGGACACGAACGTGATGATCCAGCGTTCGGTCTTACTATATGTATTACTAAATAGCATGGCGAGGCATACGATGGTGACGATCACCGCTCCCGCCTTGATCGGCATACCGAACAGCATCCGGAGGGCGATGGCTCCACCGAGTATCTCGGCGAGGGAGGTGGATACGCTGGCGAGCATGGCCGATCCTAGGATCGGGCGGCTTAGCACGTGCGGCATGTATTTGTTGGTCGCCTCCGAGAGGCAGAGGCCGGTCACGATACCGAGGTGGGCCACGTTGTGCTGGATAATGATCAGCATGACGGACGAGAAGGTGACGACCCACAGGAGGGCGTAGCCGAACTCGGAGCCTGCTGCGAGATTCGTCGCCCAGTTTCCGGGATCGATAAAGCCTACGGTGACAAGTAATCCGGGGCCGATATATTTTAGCAAATCCAATGCCCCGGAGCGGGGGCGGTGGTTGATCTTCAGTTTGTCTAGTAAGTTCATGTTTGTATAGATACTTTTAAATTAAAAAAACGGCGTAAAGATACGAATAGTTTCGTTGTTACCCAACGGTGGCCGGAAATACGTTCGGACGGCCGATGGCGGGTATCCGTACGGCTGTTCTCTTGTAGCTGCCCGGCTGTCCGTCCGTATCCGTACGGCTGCAAAGATGTAGCTACTCGGATACAAAGATGTAGCTGCCCGGATACAAAGATGTAGCTACTCGGATACAGATGGGCAGCTGTACGGATACGCGGTCGTACCCGTACGGTCGCGCCCGTGTATCCGGGCTTGTGTGTCCGCGTATCCGCCCGGCCGCGTGTCCGCGTTTATGCGGATACGGTAAACGAGCTACGGGAATGTCAACACGAAGGTAGTCTGCCGCTGGGACGGGTTGCTTCTCAACGCGATGCTGCCGCCGGACAAGCGCATGATCTGTCGTGAGATGGACAGCCCGATACCGCTTCCGCCTTCTTTCGTGGTGAAGAACGGCACGAATATATGCTCGGCTTCCTCGGGGGGGATGATGGGGCCGTTGTTCGTCACTTCTAGGATAACGGCCTCGTTGGGGTCGCAGTACGCCTTGAACAAGATAAGCCCGTTTTCTTGCTCGTGCCCGATCGCTTGCATGGCGTTCTTCAAGAGGTTCAAGACTACTTGCGTGATCAGGTTCTCGTCGGCGTAGACGATCAAGTCCTCCGGTTCCACGTCGATACGGATGGTTATGTTCGGGTAGTTATTGTGATGGCGGGCCAACCGCGTGAGCCGTTCGGCGAATTTGTTGACGTAGAATAAAGAGGGCTGAGGCGTCGGTATATGCGTAAACTTACGGTACGACTCGACGAACGCGATCAAGCTCTTCCCGGTAGAGCTGATTACCTCCAAGCCGCCCCGTATCTCCTCGTCGACATTCTGGTGGAGGGAAAGCAAGGTGTCGCTCAAGGAGGTGATAGGGGTGACGGAGTTCATGATCTCATGGGTCAAGACCCGTGTCAGCCGTATCCATGACTCGATCTCCTTATCGTCCAGCTCGCTGTTGATATCATTGATCGCGATGATGCGGACGTGTTTCTCTTGGAGCGTCATCTCGGAGACACGGACCGAGAGATGTACCGTGCCCCGCTCGTTGATAAAGGAGATCTGATGTTTCTCGCCGGGACGAACGTCGCTGATGAGGCGCTCTAGATTCTCGTCGATACGTCCGAGCTGGCGGGCATGGGTAAAGACCGTCAATCCCAGCAGTCGCAAGGCCTCGTTGTTGGTCTGGAAAATATTGCCCTTATCATCTTCTACGATGATACCCGTATTCACTTGGTTCATGATCAACTCGTAATATTTCTCTTTCTGGATCGCCTCGGCTTTCGCTTGAAAAAGTATTTGGGTGATGCGGTTTAAGGACTCGCTAACCAGCTTGTCGTTGGAGGAGCGCCCCCGGGTAGCGTACTTGAAAGCGTAATCGCTATTGTCGATCGCGTCGAACATGAAGGCTACCTTTTGCGCGTTCCGCTTGAACAAAAGGCTGATGCCCCGCAAGGTCGCCAGCCATCCGACGCCTAAGAACAGGAACCACCCCCATTCTTCCGCCAAGGCCAAGTAGGTGAGTGCCGCCGTCAGCCCGATAGCGAGGGCGAGGCGGAAGGTGAGGCTGTAATAAATGCCTTTAAAGTTCATACCGCTTGATCTTATTATAAAGCGTTTGCCGTGAGATACCCAACTGGTTCGCCACGAGCGAGAGATTGCCGCCGAATTTATCCATGGCGGCCTTGATCATAGTATACTCCATTTCCTCGAGCGTAGTGATGTCATTCTTGACGGGCGCCTCCCGCTTACGGGGGAAATCGAAATTGCCGCCATCTAAAGTATCACCGTCGGCGATGATAATCGCTTTCTCCACGGTATGTTCCAGTTCGCGGATATTACCCAGCCAAGGTTGGGCTTTCAGCTTTTCCTTGGCGTCGTCGGTGAGGGCCATGGGCTTTTTACCGTAGATGTTGGTATATTTCGTGATGAATATCTCGGTAAGCGGTACGATATCCTCCGGCCGCTCCCTCAAGGGCGGGATCTCTACGTGTATCGTATTGATACGATACAGCAAGTCCTCGCGGAATTGCTCTTTCTGTACCATCTCCTGCAAGTCCCGGTTCGTGGCGCAGATCAGGCGGATATTGATGGGGATCGGGGTATTGCTGCCTACCCGTACGATGCTACGGCGTTGCAAGGCGGTCAGTAATTTGGCTTGCAGATGATAAGACAGGTTCCCGATCTCGTCGAGGAACAAGCTTCCGTTGTTCGCTACCTCGAACTTACCGGGGCGATCCGTCCGGGCGTCGGTGAAGGCCCCTTTTACGTGTCCGAATAGCTCGCTCTCGAACAGCGTCTCCGTGATAGCGCCCATATCCACCGGTACCATGGCCTCATCCTTGCGGGGGGATAGCAGGTGTATTTCCCGGGCCAGCATTTCCTTACCGGTTCCGTTCTCTCCCGTGATTAATAGATTGGCGTCTGTCTTGGCTACTTTCTCTATCAGCATCCGTAGTTGCTGCATGGCGTTGCTGTCTCCCCAGAACATACCGCTTTCCTTGGATACCAACTGCTTGTTGCCGACACCGCCTTTATGATTGGCCGAGCGGATTTGGTAAGCGGCTTGCAAGGTTTCCAATAATTTAGCGTTGTCCCATGGCTTTACCACGAAATCGGTAGCCCCTTCCTTGATTCCTCGTACCGCCAGATCGATGTCGGCGTAGGCGGTAAAGAGAACGACTTGTATCGAGGGATAAGCCTTCTTGATCTCGGAGAGCCAGAACAACCCCTCGTTGCCGCTGTTTATACCGGCGCTGAAATTCATGTCGAGCAATACGACATCCACGTTCTCGTCGTGCAGCGTGTTTTTTATCTTGTTCGGGGTAGAGATGGTGATAACCTTCTCGAAGCAAGTTCCTAACAGCATTTGTACGGCGGTCAGGATACCTTTATTATCATCCACAACTAGTATAGTGCCTTGTTTTGCCATGTCATGTCCATTTATACGGGCAAAGATACTCGATCTGGTCGATACTTCCTAAACCAGATACATCCTATTTCTGTTTCATATACCGTATGGATAAAGAAATAACGAATATAAATGGTCAGACGGGAGGGAATATCCCGGATGGCTTGCCAATCCCTAGCCGTTATTGGGCGATCCTAGCGATTGGGCTTGGTGTTACCGTGTCGGTGTTGGATGGGGCGATCGCAAACGTGGCTTTACCTACGATTGCCGGCGATCTCCATACGAGTCCGTCTGCTTCTATATGGGTGGTGAACGCTTATCAGTTGGCGATCACGATTTCTTTGCTGTCGTTATCGTCGATGGGAGAGATCTGGGGGTATCGGAAGGTGTATACGATCGGGTTGCTGTTATTTAGCTGTACCTCTTTGGCCTGCGCTTTATCCGATTCCTTGTTTACGCTGATTATCGCCCGTACGCTACAAGGTTTTGGCGCCGCTGCCATAGCGAGCGTGAATACGGCCTTGATCCGTATTATTTATCCCAAACGTTTTCTGGGGCGAGGTATGGGGATTAATGCCTTGGTGGTATCCGTATCGGCCGCCGCTGGTCCTACGATAGCCGCTGGTATATTGTCCGTGGGGAACTGGCCTTGGTTGTTCGCTATAAATATCCCGATAGGTATTACCGCTTTGATATTGAGCTTTAAGTTCTTGCCGCAAAATCCGGTGAAGGCTGTCGGACGTAAGTTTGATGTTACGGCGGCACTCATGAACGCATTGACATTCGGTTTGGTGATAGCGATTATCGAGGCGTTCACGCATGATGTACATATCTCATTGATAATAGCGGCGATTGTTATCGTATTGTTCTGTGGGTATTTCTATATCCGGAGAGAGGAACGGCAGGCATATCCATTATTGCCGATAGACTTGCTGCGTATTCCTCTTTTTACCCTTTCTATCATTACGTCTGTGTTTTCTTTCATCGCTCAGATGCTGGCTATGGTCTCTTTCCCGTTTTTCTTGCAGCGGGTACTGGGACGCGATGAGGTGGCGACCGGCTTATTATTGACTCCTTGGCCTTTGGCGACAATGGTGTGCGCCCCTTTGGCCGGGATCTTGTCGGAGAAAATGAATGCCGGGGTCTTGAGTGGTATCGGGTTGATTATCTTCTCGGGAGGGTTGTTCTCGTTGGCGGAATTACCGGCGCATCCTTCCGATCTGGATATTATCTGGCGCATGGCGCTTTGCGGTTGTGGCTTCGGGTTGTTCCAGACTCCTAACAATAGCCTCATGATCGGGGCCGCTCCGGAAAGTAGGAGTGGAGGGGCTAGTGGCATGTTGGGTACGGCCCGTTTGCTGGGACAAACTTGCGGGGCTTCGCTGGTAGCCTTGATGTTTAAGTTATTTCCCGGCCATAGCATGCCCGCGGCGTTATGGCTGGGAAGTGTGTTGGCCTTGATCGGGGCGGTTATTAGTTTCTCCCGGATCAATCGTAAGGCTTGATCGGATTAGGCGAGATGCGATTTTACCTGCATTTTCGCCCGGTATCCCAGCAGGCATACAGAGCATAAGAAGCCTAATGGGTAAGCCATCCAAATCCCGGCGATACCCCAATGGAATGTGAATCCCAATAGATATCCGGCAGGTATGGCTATGATGAAATAAGCGAGAAACGAGATCCACATAATCGCTTTCACGTCGGCTAGCCCTCGTAAGGAGTTCGCTAAAATGATTTGTGCGCTGTCTCCTATTTGATAGAGCATCAATATGGGGAGTAGTGTCTTCACGATTGCGTTGACATGAAGATTATCCGTAAATATTAATCCAAGCCAGGATTGGGTCATGAATAAGGTGGTGCAGACAATACAAACGACAATAAGCCCTAGATGAAGCCCGGCAATGGTGATCTTACGCACCATATACCAGTCGTTCGCCCCTTTATAATAACTGGTACGAATCGCTACGGCGGCTCCAAGACCTAAATAGATGGTAAAACTGATCGTTGATATGGTAATGGCTATTTGATGGGCGGCAAGCTCAAGGCTACCCAGCCAACCCACCATGATGGCGGTGACGCAGAATGTTCCCGCTTCCAAGCCTTGTTGCAGACTGATCGGCCAGCCTATGGAATTCAGCCTTCTCCAACTTTGCTTATTGATACGAATATGGGTGAAACCTTTCCGGTAAGGCTTATAGTCGGTTCGCAGCATGAATACGGCGATGAAAAGCAATAGCATGATGATACGCGAGATAAAGGTGCTTATACCTGCCCCGAGCAGTCCGAGTTCCGGCATTCCGCATTTTCCGTAAATGAGGATATAGTTGCCGATGATATTCAGCAGATTCCCTGTCAATAGGACCCACATGGATATGGATGGGTTGGCTATGCCTTCCACGAATTGACGGAATGAATTATAAAGCATTACGAATATGATCGAGACTAATGAGACTGCGAAATAAGGTCTTATCAATGGCAAGAGTTCTTCGGGTTGGCCTAAAGAGTCTAGGTTTAGGTAAATCCCCAGTAAGACGGCTATCAATAATAAGGTGGTAGTCATATTGGCAACCAGACTGTTTTTGAGCCAGCCTCCGATCACGATCTTTTTATTCATCGCTAAATTCTGTCCGATCAGCGGGGTAAGATTATAGGAGAATCCGGTTCCCATTATGATAAATGCGTTTATTACATTATTGACGAACGATGCCGCCGCTAGTTCCTCCGTACTGTGTTGTCCCACCATGATGGTGTCTGCCAATCCGGTGATGATAGCCCCCAATTGTCCAATGATGATAGGTACCCCTAGCATTACTAAGGATTTATAATATTGTTTGTAACCCGCTATTCTATTGTACATATGTATTGTTCTGTTATTAATGATGGTGTAAAAATCCTTGATCGTATATGCCGGATATACGATAGAGTTGTTTTAAATGAAAATGTAAAGATAAATTAGAAGGAATAGGGTGCGGATACGGTAGAGCCTCTCGTAGTCCAATGGACGAACAAGATGCTTTTAGTCGTAAAAAAATAATATTCGAATTTACAGCTCATACCTCTTCTTTGATTTAGCGGCGCAAAATTACGTAAAATCACTGGAATCCGCAAACCTTCAAAATTACCTTTGTTTTTGGGATCGCACTTTTTTTATATCTTTACGGATATAAGATAAATGAATGATTATGGATCAGTTCGTAGAACAATTAAGGCAGGTGTCTCCTTTATCAGATGAGATCGTGGGGCAGCTGTTGGAAGAAATGAAAGAGGTTTCTTTTGCTAAGGGAGAATTATCGATTCGGGAGGGAGAAAGAGATCCGTTCGTTTGGTTCGTGAAAACCGGATTGGTCCGGGCTTTCGTGGAGCGTGAGGGGAAAGATATCTCGTTATGGTTCGCCTCAGATAGCGAGGTGATCAATTTTGTTTATCGGAATATCTCCGCCTATAATGTTCAAATGGTGGAGAATACGACATTATTGAGAATACCGAAAACGAAATTGGATTACCTATGCCGGAGCTCCCTTGAGTTGGCCAATTGGGGGTTGAAAATACAAGATTACTATCTTCGGGAATATGAGAACTATTTTATAAACGATAGTTGGATGGAAGCTCGTGAACAATATGAGTCATTGCTGAAAACCCGTCCGGACTTGATCTTGAAACTACCCTTGAAACATATCGCCTCCTATTTACAGATAACCCCACAGTCATTGAGCCGTATCCGTGCTTCCGTAAAAAAATAGGGAAAAGTCATTATTTATCATAGGGTAATTTTTCTTGTTTTCAATAGCCATATCTTCGCGTCGTTAAAAACGTGAAGTGGATAATATGAAAATGAGTGGAGAAAAGGCGATCCATCGCCAAGAGTTGGAGCGTGGTTTACTAACTCAAAAGATTTCAAGACTATTTCTGAAATATACGATACCGGGAGTAGCCGGCCTATTATTCCTCGGGATTCAGTCGGTGATCGATGGTGTGATATTAGGGCGGTTTGTCGGGGCGAACGCTTTGGCCAGCGTGAATCTGATCTTACCTTGCTATAGTTTGATGACGGCTTTGTCTATCGTGATAGGAGTAGGGTGTCAGACCTTGATCGGTATAAACCTCGGACGTTCGGATCGGCAAGAGGCGAATAACGCTATAACTACTTCGTTCTTGTTTCTTGGAGGAATATCCGTTTTGATTAGCGGGTTGATTTATATATTCGCCGGAGATATCGCCCGTATGTTAGGTGCGAATGACGTATTGGTTACGGGAGCCGTGGACTATATTCGTTCCCTTGTCCCGTTTTTCCCTTTATTATCATTGATGTTCTTAGGAGATTATATGATTAAGGCGATGGGGCATCCGCTTTATGCCATGATCGTAATGGGAAGTACGGTGTTGATTAATATCGGTCTGGATCTTTTGTTTATCCCGGTAATGGGTTTAGGGATTAAGGGGGCGGGATTGGCTACAGGTTTGGCCTTTACCTTGGGAGCGCTGTTCAATATTCCCCGGATGTTCCAGCGAGGGCAAGTCGTAGCGGTACAAAGAGGACGTTTCCGTTGGCCTTTGGTCTGGAATGCGTTATACAATGGCTCTTCGGAAGGAATATCCGAGCTATCTGCCGGAATCACGATTTTTTTGTTCAATATAACGATGATGCGATATTTAGGAGAGGATGGAGTCGCCGCCTTTACGGCGATTAACTATATCTTGTTTATCGCCACCACGGTATTCTTAGGGATATCCGATGGAATTATACCGATTATCAGTTATAATTTCGGGGCGGGAAGATTGGACCGGATCGAGAAAGTGCTGAGATTAGCAGGGCGTGTTAATTTTATGATAGGTATAACGTTATTCGCCATCTTATTCTTTTTCGGGCAACAGATCACGTCCTTTTTCTTTAAGGGAGGAGAGGCTTTGGACGCTTTGGCGATCGCTAATTACGGCATAACGATTTATTGCTTCACCTTCTTGATGAGTGGGCTGAATATATTGGCCTCCAGTTATTTCACGGCTATCGGCAACGCTAAGCTGTCGGTTGTTATCTCTATGCTGCGTAGCTTGGTATTCGTAACCTTTGGTATTATCGTTTATCCTTCTTTATTCGGCATCCAAAGTATTTGGTATAATGTACCGGTGGCGGAATTGTGTACGTTATTTATCTCCTTTATGTTGGTAAGGAGAGAACTTTTAAAAGAGGCCGTGCTGAAAAATTAATCAGCACAACCTTCTTAATTTCTTATTCGATATTCTTCCGTATCTTGGTCAGATACTCTTTCATCTTCTCGGAATCCTTATCCTTGATGATTTCTTGCAGGATATGCAATTCCTCTTGTATCCGCTCGATTTGGCGAGGGGTACGGGGGTTGAAAAGGATCTCGGTCAATAGAAAATCGTCCTCGGACAAAAGGCCGCGGGCGATTTTCATATGGCGTTTGAAAGTGGTACCCGGGGCATCCTGATGCTTCATCGTAGCGGCAAATACCATAGTGGAGGCGAATGGGATACCTAGTGAGTAGGCTACCACTTTATCGTGCTCCTCGAACGTGTATTCGCAGATATGCAAGCGGAGGCTGGAATAAATATCCTTGAAGAATATCTTGCCCAGATGATCGCCCTCGGAGATAATAATCGTATTCTCTTTCTCCAGTTGTCCCAGATTAGCGAATGTAGGTCCGAACATCGGGTGAGTGGAGACATACGGGAAACCGCATGTCTCATAAAACTCCTTCAAATAAGTCTTCACGGAAGCGATATCGGAAATAATGCAATATGGCTGCAAGTAAGGCATTACGGCCTTGAAAGCCTCTATCGTGTAACTTAACGTCACGCAGTTGATGACCAACTCGGGATTGAAATCCTTAACCTCTTCCGGGCTTTGTAGGCGAAGGGCGTTATAGATAAAACGCATACGTTTCGGATCTTTCTCCAATACGGCTACCTCATGATCAAAACTAAGCAGGTCGGTGAAGAAAGAACCCATCTTTCCTGCGCCTAAAATCAATATTTTCATCTTATAAATTATTGTTCGTTCATGATAATCATTTGCTGGCGCACGGATTCCTCATGGATCTCCTTCAAGATCTCCTTTACAAAGTCCGGGCTCAGGTCCATTTGCTCACCCATGCAGGAGCGTTTCTCTAAGATCTCGCTGTAGCGGGGAGACTGTAAGATCGGCATATTGTGCTCTTTCTTATAAACGCCGATCTCCTTGGAGATACGCATACGTTTAGCCAAAAGCTCCAATAATTGCTCGTCGATACCATCGATCTGGCGGCGAAGAGCGGTCAGGTTCTCGGTAGTCTGGTTTACGTCACGGATCACCAATAGGTTCAATACGTAATCCAATACATCCGGGGTGATTTGCTGGGAAGCGTCGCTCCATGCGCAATCCGGGTTACAATGAGACTCTACGATCAAGCCGTCGAAACTCAAGTCCATCGCTTGCTGGCAAAGTGGGGCTACCAACTCACGCTTACCACCAATGTGACTAGGATCACAGAAAATAGGCAGGTCCGGCATACGGCGGCGAAGCTCGATAGGAATATGCCACAACGGAAGGTTACGGTAGATTTTCTTGTCGTATGAGCTGAAACCTCTATGGATAGCACCCAAACGATGAATGCCCGCTCCGTACAAACGCTCGAACGCTCCGATCCATAACTCCAAGTCCGGGTTAACCGGGTTCTTGATCAATACAGGTACATCAACCCCTTTTAACGCATCGGCGATCTCTTGGACAGCGAATGGATTTACCGTCGTACGTGCTCCGATCCAAAGGATATCGATACCGGCTTTCAATGCCTCGAATACATGATCTTTAGTAGCGACCTCGGTAGATACCAGCATGCCGGTCTCTTTTTTCACTTTCTTCAACCAAGCCAATCCCTCGGCTCCGATGCCCTCGAATCCACCCGGTTTCGTACGAGGCTTCCAAATACCCGCGCGGAATATCTTAACGCCTCTGGAGGCTAATCCTTGGGCTGTTTCTAACACTTGCTCTTCTGTCTCGGCGCTACAAGGGCCTGCGATTACGATAGGACGTTGTGTGTCAACTCCCGGTAATGCTAACGGTTCAATCTTCATTTCCATCTTTGTGATCTATATTTTAATTTTCAATTTTCAGTTATAAATTCTCAATTCTCTTCAAGGCTTCTTCTAAAGTCTCGTTCTTGCAGCAAAGGGAGATACGGATATAACGCTCGCCACGGCTACCGAAGATAAATCCCGGCGTAAGGAATACGTTTGCCTCGTATAGCACCTTGTTGGCGATTGCCTCGCCGCTCTCGGCGGAGTCGGGGATACGTCCCCAAAGGAACATACCTACTTGGTTCTCGTCGTACTCGCATCCCAAAGTACGCATGATTTGTCCGGCAAGGTCCCGGCGGCTACGGTAGACACGATTCATGTTATCGTACCATTCTTTCTTTGCGCTCAGGGCTTCTACCGCCGCATATTGCATCGGCTTGAACTGCCCGGAGTCGATATTGCTTTTTACCTTCAGTATCCATTGGACGAATTGGGCGTTGGAAGCCAGCATCGCCATACGCCAACCCGGCATATTATGAGCCTTACTCATGGAGTTCATCTCGATGCAGATCTCTTTGGCTCCCGGTATGCTTAAGATACTTAGCGGATGCTCATTCAAGATGAAGCTATAGGGGTTATCATTACATATAATAATACCGTGCTTCCGGCCGAAGGCCACCAGTTTCTCGTATAGCTCTACGCTAGCGTTCGCCCCTGTGGGCATATTCGGATAATTGGTCCACATCAGCTTTACATTGGAGAGATCCATTTTCTCCAGTTCCTCGAAATCCGGTTGCCATCCCAGTTCCTCTTTCAGCTCGTAAGGGATCAAACGGGCCTCTACCAGTTTGCTGACGGAACTATATGTCGGATATCCCGGGTTCGGAACCAGTACGCCATCCCCCGGATTCAAGAATGCCAGCGAGATATGCAAGATACCTTCTTTGGAGCCGATGAGCGGCTGGATCTCTGTTTTCGGGTCCAAGTCTACGTCGTACCACGTCTTGTACCAGTCGGCGAATCCCTTACGCAGTTCCGGTATGCCCACGTACGGCTGATAGCCGTGCTCGTTCGCTTTACGGGCATGTTCACACAACGTCTCGATGGTCTGTTCCGAAGGTGGAAGGTCGGGGCTACCCACGCCAAGGTTGATGACGTTCTTGCCTGCGGCATTCATCTCGGCTACTTCCTTCAATTTCTTGGAGAAGTAGTATTCCTGTACGCTACCTACACGGTTAGCGGGTGTAATATTACACACTTTGTCTTCCTTCTGCATATTCGCCTAATATTTTTAAGTCTTTTGTTAACGGTCTGATAGCGTCCAACGCTTGTTTGTAGCGGGTAAAATCCGTGAAAGTAAGGTCGATGTAGAACAAGTATTCCCATTCACGCCCGATAATAGGCAAGGACTGTATTTTAGAAAGATTCATGTCGTAAAAAGAGAGAACGGAGAGGACTTTGGAAAGGCTGCCGGAGGTGTGGGGAAGAGCGAATACGAGAGAGGATTTGTTTTTATCGGTTCCTCGAAGCATCTCATCCGCCGTCCAGCGGTCCGCTATAGCGAGGAAGCGGGTGAAATTCCGTTTGTTAGTTTCGATCCCCTCGGCAAGGACTTCCATCTTGTAGATCTGGGCAGCCAGTTTCCCGCATATCGCCGCATGTCCTTTCAGTTGGTTTTCCGAGATCCACCGGGCACTCATGGCGGTATCTTCTTTCTCTACCACCTTGGCGTTGGGCAAGGTATCCAAGTAATCGGTACATTGCATCAATGCGATCGGGTGGGAGTTGACCTCCGTTATATCATGTATAGAGGTTCCCGGAAGCGCTACCAAGGAATGGGAGATACGTAGCTTATACTCGCCGGTGACGCTCAGCCCGCTTTCACGGATCAGCTCATGGTTTTGAAGGAGGCTTCCCGCTATCGTATTCTCGATGGCCATCATGCCTAGTACGGAAGGGTCTTTCTTGATCGTCGTGATAACATCCCGAAACGTATTGCAAGGGATGATTTCTATTTCTTCACCTTCATGATAATTACGGGCGGCGATGTCGTGATACGAACCGGCTATTCCCTGTATTGCTACTTTCTTTTTCATCTTGTTTCTCTATTTTTACTCTAAACTGTTACAAACAAAAAAAGTCCCACCGAAACCGGCAGGACTTTATATTTTATTGATATTTATATTCAATCATCAACGCTTTACATACAAACTCCTGCCTTTACTCTGCTAAAGTAAAAGTAATAAAAGTAATATGTAAAGCTAAATCGATTCATTGTCTGTTTGTTTTTAAATACGCAGCAAAAGTAACGCTTTTTTGGAAACTACAAGCAAAAAGTGATATTTTTTTTCTGTTACATTTAAATTTTATCTTAACTGTTTCTGAACTTCTGTGGAGATACGCCTACGTACCGTTTAAAGTACTTACCGAAAAAGGATACATTCGGGAAGTTCAAGGAGTAAGATATCTCTTGGATAGTCAAGTCCGTAGCCATCAATTGCGATTTTGCGTCCATGATTATCATATCGGCTATGATATCGGATACGGAACGTCCGGTCTTTTGCTTGATGATCATGCAGAGGTGCTGGGGAGAAATACTTAGTTGGCTGGCATAAAAAGCTGTTTGCCGCTTTGAGGTATAATTCTTCATCACCAGTTGGATGAATTTCTTGTGGATCTCGTCGCTACGGGTCGTTATCTTGTTAGGCCATGATTTCCCTTGATACAAATCGCTGATCCCATGGATCATGGTAAGCAGGATATGTTTCACCATCTCCCTGTTTATGGATTTCTCTTTCGCTTGTACCCGCTCTAGCAAATGGAAATAATCGTTAATGAAGTCCGCCCGGTCCTCACTCAGTGATATGATCGGATTCTCGTAGATAGTAGGTAAGGCGCTCATCGTAGACTTTATCATGTTCACGCAGTCCATGAACTCGGATGAGAATCCTATAAAGGAAAGGCGGAAACTCTCTTTCTGCTCACAGAACTGAATAATGCTTCCCGGCATCAAGGTGATGAAATCATTCGGTTTCAAAGTGTACTCTGTCAAGTTGATGGATGCCCTTAAATTTCCTTCAACGCATAAAGCGAAAATACCTGCTTTTAACCGGCAAGTCTGCTTGTAAAAGTTTAAGATTGCCTCGGTAATGTCGTTTCCTACGACATAATCCCGGGGCAAATCTAATTGTGGTAAGTTTGCGTTCATCCGTTATCTTATTAATGATTGAACACAAAAGTAGTAAAAGTGCTGTTGATTCACTTCTTAATTTAAAAATAGACCAATTAATCCTTGAATCAGACTTATTCCGCTTGTGCTTCCTTATTCCGTTTATGCAAGCTTTTCAGTTCGAAGGATAGCATGACACGGAATATACCTATTATTAATAAGGCATAAGCGATCATGTAAACCAACGTGAAGGCCCCTAGGGCGGGTTGCCAGATAACACCGATGGAGCAAAGGATAGCCAAGATACCGAAGACCATGTACCAACCCCAGTTCCGTGTGCCGTATCGTTTCAGGTCCATCGAGTAACCGGTAGCCGAGAAGCCTCTGAACATAAGCCAGAATGCCAAGACAAACGGAAGCACCTCCATGCTAAGTCCCGGGCTTGCCATCAAGAATATACCTAAGATCAAGTCGATAATACCTCCGGCCAAATACCATCCCCAACTGCTGATACCCTTTTTGTTCGCCAAGGCGAAAGCGATCTCGAACAAGCCGCTTACGAACATAGAGACGCTGAATAAGATACTAAGCGCTACGTAGCTCGCCAATGGCGCGAACATTAAATAAATAGCGACGATGATGTAAAGCAGTCCGACCAATAGTGACAACCACCAATTCTTGACCGCATAATCCATTTTATCAATAAATGTTTTCATATTGGATAATATTTGTATTGTAATTACCCAATTAACAAAGGGAAGGAAGAAAAAGTTCTGGGTATTTGTGGCTAGGATATCCTTAAAAACTTTGTCCTTTGGAAATTAATTCTTTTCTTTGACGTTTCAAATCAATATAGGTATATAAGTACGAGGATTATGATGAAAAATTTGATAGCGATAACTTGTTTTGTCGTGGCGTTGGTGTCTTGTAATAAGGTGGAACATAAGCTGGAAGGGAAATGGCAATTGAAAACCGTAGAGGCGAATGGGGTGGTCCAGACGGTGGATACGGTTTGGTATAACTTCCAGACCTCTTTGTTCGAGTACCAATTATATGACCCGGCAAAGGACGTATATCGTACGAATTTCGGTTATAAGACGTTGGAGGGAGATACGAGACTGGATCTGGAGTTGGTCAACTATGGAGGTACACCTTTGGAACAATTCATGCGTTATACGGATTGGACCTCACCTAAACAAACTTTCACGATCGAGCAGTCATCTGTGACGAATCTGGTAATGAGCTGCGAAGGAAGAACGTATACGTTTAAGAAATTCTAAGATATCATGTGCTGTTTGATCTCAGTCCCTCATAAGGAGTACTCCAGTACTCCCTAGGAAGTACTGCGATACTCTTTGCGGAGTACTGGAGTACTTCTTACGAAGTACTCTCAGCGATGTTAGATCATGCGATCAAATCCGCTTCTATAGCTTGTGCCACCTTGATTAAATCGGCGGGGGCTATCTGTATCTGCAAGCCTCGTTGTCCGGCGCTTACATAGATCTTATCGAAGCCGGATGCCGTAGGATGGATATATGTAGGGAAATGCTTTTTCATGCCGATAGGCGAGCATCCTCCCCGGATATAACCGGTAAGCGGTAACAACTCTTTCACGGGGATCATCTCACATTTCTTGTTCCCGGATACCTTGGCCGCCTTTTTCAAGTCCACCTCGTCCGCTCCGGGGATCACGCATACGAAATAACCGCTCTTATCGCCATGTAAGATCAAGGTCTTGAATACTTGGGCGATATCTTCCCCTAGCTGCTCCGCGACATGCGTAGCGCTCAGATCATTCTCGTCTACTTCATAAGGCACGAGCTGGTAGGCGATCTTAGCCTTGTCCAGCAGGCGCGCCACGTTTGTCTTATTAATCTTCTCTTTCATCGTTTAGATCCCTTTCATGGATAATTGAACACGTTTTCTGGATAGGTCTACGCTTAGAACCTTCACCTTGACATGCTGATGGATGGAGACCACTTGGGTAGGATCGCTTACGAAACGATCCGCCAGCTCGGAGATATGGACAAGCCCGTTTTCCTTGATCCCTACATCGACGAAACAACCGAAGTTGGTGATGTTGGTCACGATACCGGGCAATACTTGTCCTTCTTTCAAATCCTCGATCGTTTTCACCGTAGGATCGAACGCGAATACTTGGATCGTTTGGCGGGGATCACGGCCCGGTTTATCCAGTTCCTCCATGATATCAAGCAGGGTAGGCATCCCGACCTTATCCGTAAGGTAGTCCGTTAGTTTTAGTTTCTTTTTAAGCGCTTTGTCGGTGATCAGGTCGGCTACCGAGCATTTTAGGTCCTTGGCCATCCGTTCGACAATCGGGTAGCTCTCGGGGTGTACGGCCGAGTTATCCAACGGATTCTTTCCGTCGGGTATCCGTAGGAATCCGGCGCTTTGCTCGAAAGCCTTCTCTCCCATACGGGGGACTTTCATCAGTTCTTTCCGGGAAGTGAAGGGTCCGTGCTCCGCCCGGTAATTCACGATGTTTTGCGCTAACGTAGGGCCTAATCCCGAGATGTAAGTCAGCAAATGCTTGCTCGCCGTATTCACGTTTACACCTACTAAATTCACGCAACTCTCCACGGTTTGATCCAGACTCTTTTTCAAGGCGTTTTGCTCTACGTCATGCTGGTATTGGCCGACACCGATACTCTTCGGGTCGATCTTGACCAACTCGGCCAAAGGGTCCATCAGCCGGCGACCGATGCTGACAGCTCCGCGTACCGTGACGTCGTATTCGGGAAACTCCTCCCTAGCGATCTTGGACGCCGAGTAGATAGAGGCTCCGTTCTCGCTGACTACGAACACTTGTACCTTGCGGTCGTATCGTATATTCGTGATGAACTGCTCGGTTTCACGACTGGCGGTACCATTACCGATGGCAATGGCATCTATGGCGTAAGTGGCTACTAACTGGGCGACCTTAGCGGCGGCTTTGCCCTTCTCGTTCTGGGGCGGATGCGGGAAGATCGCCTCGTTATGCAGTAAATTCCCCTGCGCATCCAGACAGACCAACTTACATCCGGTACGGTATCCGGGGTCTACGCCTAATACCCGTTTTTGTCCCAAGGGAGGAGCGAGCAGCAATTGCCGGAGGTTCTCGGCAAATACCCGGATCGCCTCCTCATCGGCTTTCGCCTTGCTCTGGTTGGAGAACTCCGTCTCGATAGAGGGTTTCAGCAGGCGTTTGAAAGAATCGTCGACTGCTGTAGCCACTTGCTCGGAAACCTCTCCACGGCCTTTTACGAAACGCCGGTTTAAGCGATCCAGACAAGATTCCGCGTCGGGAGAGATACTTACACGAAGGATACCTTCCGCCTCTCCCCGTCGGAGAGCCAATAAGCGATGGGAACTGGCCCGGTTCAAAGGCTCGCTGAAATCAAAGTAATCCCGGTATTTAGCGCCTTCCTCTTCTTTCCCCTTGATCACTTTGGATGTGATCATGGCGGTATGAGCGAAAGAGTTACGTACGGTATTACGTGCCGATTCGTTCTCGTTGATCCATTCGGCGATAATGTCCCGTGCCCCTTGCAAGGCTTCTTCGGCGTTTTTCACTTCCCCCTTGATAAAACTCTTGATGCGTGCGGATAGGTTATTCTCGTTTTGCATCATAACGATCTTAGCCAAGGGCTCCAGTCCTTTTCGGCGTGCGATCTCCGCCTTGGTGACCCGTTTCGGTTTGTAAGGGAGATATAAATCCTCGATCTCGGTGCTATCCCAAGACTCCTCGATGCGTTTCCGGAGCTCGGGAGTAAGTTTCTCTTGCTCTTCTATCGTGGCGAGGATCGTTTCCTTTCGTTTGCTCAGTTCCGTCAGTTTATCCAGTTGATCTTTGATGGCACCGATTTGCACCTCGTCTAATCCTCCGGTCACCTCTTTCCGGTAACGACTTATAAAAGGTATGGTAGCGCCTTCGTTCAAGAGCCCGATTGTCCGTTCCACTTGTCCTTCCGGAATTTGTAGAAAACGGGCTATAAGCGTGTGAAATACGTTTGTCATATCTAGTTTTCTTAGAATTGGAGTACAAATATACGGTTTTGCTTATATTTTCGGTCGGGATGCTCACTTCTTGGGCTTATTATTTGTATCTTTCATTAATTTTCAAGAATTTTACGGCCGGAATATTCAAGCCTTTGATTAAAAAAATCAACATGGAAGTTAATACTACGGAGAACAAAACTTTGGAACAGGATTATAGGGATTTAGCAGGATTGTTATCTAATATCGTGGACTCGTTGCCCATCTACTTTTTCGTGAAGGATACGGGTGATAATTTCAGGTACGTGTACTCCAGCCCTTTGATGAACCAACTTTACGGACGATATCATAATGATGTGGTCGGGAAAACAGATTTTGACCTATTTCTAGATCCGGTCGTCGCCCAATCTTTCAGGGATATGGACGAGGAAGTGGTGAAAACGGGTAAGATGCAGCGTTTCGTGGAGCAAATGATCGATCCGAAAGGTATCTTGCGTACTATGGATACGATGAAACTGCTAGCGCCCCGTGAGGATAAGCCTCCTTATTTAGTAGGGATTTCATGGGATATTACAAAGCAAAGGCAGGTCGAGGAGGAGTTGCATAGCTATAATAAGCGCTTGGCGCTCGCTTGTCAAGCGGGTAAGATCTACCCGTGGCTTTGGGATCTGGTAAACGGTACGGCGGAGCTTTCCTTGGAAGAAAACGGCCAGATCAAGCATGTGCAGATCACCCACGCTAGTTTTACGGAGAAGATCCATCCGGATTACCGGAAGGTCTATGAGAATATTACAACCGCTTTCATGCGGGGCGAGATCGATTCCATGCGATTCAGTTTCCCTTGTCGTTATTTCTCGGATGAGTATGTATGGCTGGAGAAGATCGGTGAGGTCTATGAGGCCGATCCGGACGGCAAACCGATCCGCTCGATCGGAATCCTTCGGGATATGACTGTCGATAAACGGCACGAGGCGGATGTGCAGGCCAAGCGTTTGGCGGAAGAGAGCGACCGGATGAAGTCCGCTTTTATCGCTAACATGAGCCATGAGATACGTACCCCTTTAAATGCCATCGTCGGCTTTTCTACCTTATTGGCGGAGAGTGACGATGAGGAGGAAAAAAGGAATATCTGAGGATCATAGAGAGTAGCAATGAGTTTTTGTTGCAGTTGATCGGTGATATCTTGGATATCTCTAAGATCGAGTCCGGAAAGATGGAGTTTATTTATACGACCCTGCGTTTGAGTGAGATATTCGCTCCCCAGCAGCAAGCTTTCGCCTTGAGAGTGGCCCCGGGTGTAAAGGTTATCTTTGAGTCGGACGGTAATGACTATTGTATTGTGTCGGAGAAGACCCGTTTGACTCAGGTTTTGACCAATTTCCTTTCCAACGCCGTGAAGTTCACCAGCTCGGGTTCTATACGGTTTGGTTATCGTTTGACCGATGATGGTATCTATGTCTACGTAACGGATACGGGTATGGGAATCAGTAAGGAGTCTCAAGCGAGCATATTCAATCGTTTCGTGAAATTGAACAGCTTTAAACAAGGAACAGGATTAGGGCTTTCTATCTGCAAGACGATAATTGAGAAGTTGAAAGGTAAAATCGGGGTTGAGTCGGAGGAAGGAAAGGGCTCTACATTCTGGTTTACGATACCTTGCCAACCGATGAAAGTGAAATAAGACATTCAAGTTTGGTTGGAATTTATAGGTAAATCACCTCATCCGCCAACAACCGAATCTCATCCGGATTATGTGACGTGAAAAGAATGATCCGTTCTTCTTTCATTTGCATTTCTCGTATTCGTTCTATGATGCGATGGCTTAGGGCTTCATCCAAGCCTTTGAACGGCTCGTCCATCAAAAGGAGAGGAGAAGGGTATGCCAATGCCCTCGCTATAGCGATACGTTGTTGCTGTCCGTAACTAAGCTCTTTGGGGTATCGGTTCCCGAAGGGCTCCATTTCCATTTCCTGTAAGTGTTTTTGGGCGATTCGCCGGGCTTTCTCCTCCGTGAGAAAAGAGGAGAGGGGGAGGATGATATTTTCTTCTGCGGTTAGATGGGGCAGGAGTTGCGGTTGTTGGAATATGGTGGCGATTCCAAAGTGTCTTGTGGGATGTATCTCTCCTTCCGTAGGTAATAAGATACCTCCGATTAGGTTTAATAACGTTGTTTTTCCTTTGCCTGAAGGTGCGCTAATTCCATAAATAATCCCTTTTTGAAAGGAATGGGAAAAGTGCTGTATGCCGTATTGGTAACTTATATCTTTCGTGTCTAAAACTGATAATGTAGGGGTCGGGATGGTCTGATCCTCATTCGCGAAAGATATTTTAGGGGTGATATCAGCGACTTTGCTAATTCCTTTGTCAAAAAAGAAACTGATGAATACCGCCACGATTGTCCAAGCGAGTAGCTCAGGGACAGCGATAAAGTTTTGCGCCCTTTTCATCTCGCTTCCGATTCCGAATGCGCATTGCGACAGGACTTCTCCCATAATGATCGCACGCCAGCCGAATCCGGCGGCGGAGGCAAGTCCGCTATATAAGAATGGCTTTAGCTGCGGATAGATGATCTGGAATAAGACATTGGAACGTTTGATATGGAACTGACGTGCCATAATGGATAAACCCGGACGTAGATCGAGGATTCCCCGTGTCAGATTCTCTGTTAGTAGCGGGAACATGGTGAGGAAGGCGATCATCAAAGGGATACTTTCCGGATTTAGGAATATAAGCGCCAAAAGTATGAAGGATATGACCGGGATCGAGCGCATGATGGCAAGCAGAGGTCTGAATAATTCATACACCCACTCAAAACGGGCGAATAACCCGGCCATCCCTATCGCACAAACGAATGAGATCGACATGCCTAAGATTCCCCGGAGTATAGTCGCTCCGACCGACTGATAGAAACTACCGGAGACGAGCCATTCGCAAAGTGTCCGTACGAGTCGGGGAAGTGAAGGTATCAGCTCCGGTTGGTTGGCTATAACGGCGAATAGTTGCCATCCCGCCAAGAGGATAGCGGTAGCGACTATTGTAGTGATTGTTTTTCGCAATCTCATTGTTTTTCGGGGATAAATCCGGCATCGGGAAGCCTCCCGCCGACGGCCTTAGGTTCATACTGTTCGATGAGACGCAGGAAATCCATGACGGCGTTTTTCGCCTCGATAGCCGATAAATAATGGATTTTACACCGCTCGATACTCTCAGGAGTTAAGGCCCCTTGGGCGAAGATTCCATGTTCTTCCAAAGAATGGATGGTCTCTTTCGGATATCGTACGGCTTTTTGGCAGGAGGCTCGTAAGGCATCCTCAAAAGCGATACGATATTTCTCCATCGTCGGGGTGTATACGACCGCTGTTTGGGCGAATCCGAGGGTATCGCTGTCTGTTAAGTGATTCAAGTCCGCAGTTATTCGTAAGCTGCTGTCTTTCCGTAAAGCGATGCTTAGAAACGGTTCCCCGAGCACGGCACGATTTACTTTTCCGGCTAAGATGCCTTGGGTGATTTCCCCGGCGGTATTGAAGGCGTAATTCAACGGATAGTCTGATCGCTGGCGGCCGAGATAGTACCGGGTAAGGATATCGGGAGTCGTACCGTTGCCGAATACATACAATGCCGGTTCTTTTAAGGGTGTTTTCTCGACGAGGTAAAGGGTTCCCCAGATCGGGCATCCCGCTAGTTTAATCTTGATCCCTTTATTGTACAAGTTCGCCGCATTGATCATGGGGAGTACGGCTATGTCGGTCTCCTGCTTGATCAGTAAGGCTTGCGCCAGATCAGGCGAGTCTACCACTTTTACTTGTACTTTTTTGTTATCTATAATTGGAGGATTCTCAAGCCAATCGGCGAATGCGATAACGGATGGACCACGAAGTACCGAAACCTTGATTACGGTATCTTCCGTTTGTGCGTGCCGGCAACCGGAGCAACAAAGTATGAATAGTAGAAAAATGTATTTAATCATATCTAGACCTCTATAAAACAATTAAGGATTGCCTCCCGGCAACCCCTAACCAACTTTGTTAACCTTAAATCTAATACTATTATGAAAAAACCACAGTGCAAATGTACTGTTTTCTATATATCTGTCAATAGAATAAATGCTAATTAGTGTTTTGAGGTTCATAAGAAAAGCTAAAAAGCCTTCTTTTGAGTCGCTAGGCTAACCAAAACAATCGTTATCGCCGATAATGGCAAAGCAAATAAGATCGGATCTATCGCATGCCACGGATATACATCGATCAAGACGTCTTGTCCGAATAAAGCCTTGCAAAGTCCTACCGGAGCCGCTTCCGCCTTATGAAGGAACAACATGGCGAATAAACTGGCCAAGCCTCCTACCCATAAGCTGGCCAAGGCCCCTTGCCGGGTAGCCCCTTTCCAATATAGCGAGCAGAAATAGGTAGGTAGGAATGTAGCCGCGCAAATACCCATGAACAAGGCGGTGCCTCGTGCGATAATACTTGCGCTTAGCGTATAGCAGATAACGTAGCTGACCAAGATAGAGCATAGCACGCCGATACGTACACCTAATGTAGAGTTCGGATTTTTGCTACGTCCTAGTTTGGGGAATGCGTCTGCCCCGAAAGCCGCTCCCATGGTATGAAATTGCGCGCTAAGGGTAGACATACTGGCAGAGAGAATACAAAGCATGAAAACCGCCCCGAACCACTCCGGCATCGCTTTATTGATAAATAGGGGGATGATCTTGTCCATATCTTTTACCGCCTCGGGGGCGACTACACCTTCCGTCTTGAGGAAAAACAAATTAGACAAGGCTCCCACGTGATAAATCGCCCCTACCGTGACAATCAAGAATACGCAGCCGATCAATACGCCCCTGTTGAGTTGCTTGGTACTTTCCACCATCATGAAGCGTACGACTAGTTGTGGCTGCGCTAAGCAACCGATTCCTACGCCAAGGATCAATGAGGTAACCAATGTATACCATTGTGGAGAGCCTGAGATGGGCATAGCTGTCCATCCTTGATGTCCCAAGGCCTTGAAGCGTTCGGGCACCATGGGGGCGATATCCGTCAACTTCTGGTTTGCCTCGATAAAGCCCATGTCCATGATATGGTAAAACCAAAATAGCAGGAATAGCATACAAGCGAACATGATAACCGCTTGCAACGCATCCGTATAAAGTACTCCCTTGATTCCGCCCGTAATCACGTAGGCCGCTACGATCAAGGTGAAGATCAACAAGGCCAGATGAAGGTCGATATGAAACATCTGCTCAATGAAGACGGCTCCTCCCTTCATCACCACGGCGGCGTAGAGGGGCATGCCGATGAAAATGATCGAGGCGATAAAGATCTGTATAGACCGGGACTTATAGTGTAATCCCAATAATTGCGGGAAAGTCCGTGCGTTATGTGCCTCGCCTAACTTCCGGGTCCTTCGTCCGAAAAAGATAAAGGCTACCACTACGCCCATGAACATGTTCAATAAGCAAAGCCATTGAATACCCATGCCGAACGTAGCGGCTACGCCACCGAAACCAACGATCGCCGATGCCGAGATAAAGGTCGCCCCGTAAGACAGGGCCATGATAATGGGGTTTACTTTTCGTCCGCCTAATAAATAATCACTGGCGTTTTTCGTCTGCCTGTATCCGAGATACCCTAACCAAGCGATTACAAACATGTAAATAATGACAATAATGCCTAATGTTAGCGTACTCATTTTCGTGATTCTTTAGTAGGGTTTGTTTTTTCGTCGTCTTCTTTATTCCAAGTGGTTATCCCGAACCAAATAGAAAATAGGAGGCAGGCGAACGCTAGAAGGTAAGCCAGCCAAATACCGGGGTCGCTGATTCCGAACATATATCCGTGCCTATTAAAGTTTTATTAGATCACTTTCACAGATATACTCGAGATTCTGACGGCGGATTACCTCACGGGCGCTTTCCCGGTTGTTCGTACGCAAGATCAAGATCGCTTTTTCCCGGATGGAGAAACAATACATATATTCTATGCTGATGCCCGCTTTCGTGAAATAAGATAATGTATTGGCAAAACTTCCGGCGCATGAGCTGGTTACGATCGCTAATACGTCGGTCAGGTTTGCGCTGACGTTGTTTTCTTTTAATATCTTGTATGCCTTCTGGGGATCGCTTACGATGATACGAAGGATTCCATACTCGGAGGTGTCGGCTACGGTGGCTGCGATGATGCGGATGCGCTCTTCCGCCAATAACGCTAATATCTCGCTTAATTTCCCGTACTTGTTTTCTAGGAAAATAGAAATTTGATTGACTGTCATAAGGTGTTATTTTAATTGTTTATTTAACAAAGCTTGCGATGATCTTTCACTCGTACCGCCTTGCCATCTGTGGTTGGCAAAGATCCCTTGGCTACCAGCTTGATACGTGGTGTAAGTAATAATTCGTCCTTCAACTGACGGGTGATACCTTTCGTCAAGCGCTGCAAGGCGGAATAATCATCGGTGAATAGGTCGCTCAACTCAACCTCGATCAACATCTCGTCGCTGTTACCGATCGTTTCGAGGGTGATCAAATAATTACTGCCTAACTCCTTGAATTGCATCAATATCTTTTCGATTTGGATGGGGAATAGGTTCACGCCCTTCAAGATTATCATATCGTCGCTACGTCCTTTGAAACGGGCTAGGCGTTTATGGGTACGTCCGCAAGGGCAATCACCCGGTAAGATGCAAGTAAGGTCACGGGTACGATAACGGAGTAAAGGCATCGCCTCCCGGTTGATGGTCGTTAATACCAATTCTCCGACCTCTCCCTCGGGCACCGGTTGCAAGGTAACCGGGTCTACGATCTCTACGATCACGTTGTCTTCCCAGATATGCAAGCCGTTCTGCTCCGTACATTCGAACGCTACACCCGGCCCGTTCATCTCCGACATACCGAAACAGTTGTAAGCCTTGACACCCAGAAGCTGCTCGATGCGTTTACGTTGTTCTTCCGAGTGTGGCTCGGCACCGATACATACGGTGTGTAGTTTGGTATCCTTTCTGGGGTCTATTCCCTCCTCATACATAACCTCAGCCAAACGAGTGGCATAGCTCGGTATGATATGTAAACAGGTGGTGCCGAAATCGGTGATGAACTTAATCTGTCGTTTGGTATTACCGGCCGCCGCAGGCACTGTCAACGCACCTAATTTTTCTGCTCCATACTGGAAACCGAGGCCACCGGTAAACATGCCGTAGCCGGATGTATTCTGGAATACGTCCGTATCCCTTAGCCCTACCATATACATGCAACGAGCTACTTGGTTAGCCCATTGGTCCAAGTCCTTGGCGGAATGTAAGACAACGGTAGGATTACCTGTCGTTCCACTGGAAGAGTGGATACGTACGCATTTCTGTAATGGGATGGCAGCCAATCCGAACGGATAGTTATTTCTAAGATCATCTTTCGTTGTAAACGGAAGTTTTTGTAAATCCTCCAAGGACTGAAAACTGTCCGGGGTAATTCCTTTCTCTTTGAATATCTTATGGTAAAAAGGGGAGTTGCCCGCTAGTTCTATGGTTTGTTTCAGTCGTTCCAGTTGGAATTTTACCAGATCTTTACGATCCATGGTTTCTATTTCTTTCTGCCAATACATCATCGTTTTTTCAATTAGAGTGTGTTTAATTCATGAAATTAGATTGCAAATGTATCTTTTATTTTGGATAACGCCATGCTTTTGTGTCAAAATATTAGTAATGACCTTTTGAAAATAAGAATTATTAGGCGGTAAGCCGTTGTAAATAAAAAAATAATAGTTATTTTTGTCCATTACGCAATTTAACTTTATGTATGGGCCATGGGAAAATATGACCACCTTTCCAAAGAAGAGTTGATTCAAAGGATTGAGAGACTGGAAGCCGATCTGGAAAAAGCCACTTTGACACCATCCGCGAGCGATAACGAACTTGAGATGCGCCAAAGCCAGCATACGATCAACTTCTTAAATATCTTGATGGATACGATCTTGTCGAACGTATTTGTGGAGATCATGGTGAAAGATATTTTCAACGGTTTCCGGTATATCTATTTTAATAAGGCGGCGGAGGAATTTACGGGGGTCAAGGCGGAAGATATCTTAGGGAAGACGGATTTCGAGCTTTTCCCTGATTCCCGGCGGGCGCATGAGATCCGAACGGAAGATTACCATACGATCAAGACGGGACGTATGGTAAAGGAAATGGTCGAGTATGAGAAACCGAATGGAGAGGTGAGAATCGTAAATATCGTACGTTTACTGATCACGAATCCGGACCCGGGAGCCTCGCCTCTGTTATTGGTCATGCTGAATGATATCACGGAGCAGCGTCAGGACCAGTTGGCGCTGATGAAAGTGCAAGAGGCGGATAAGATGAAAAACGCTTTTATCGCTAATATGAGCCATGAGATCCGGACTCCGCTGAATGCTATCGTTGGCTTTGCCCATCTCGTGACGGAAACGACTAATGCCAGTGAGCAAAGGGAATACTTTTCGATTATAAATAAGAATTGCGATTTATTGTTGAAACTGATTAACGATATCTTGGATTTGTCGAAGATCGAGTCCGGTCGGTTAAACTATAACGTGTCGGAAGTTGAGTTGAGGGATATTTGCCAAGAGGCCTATGTGGTACAATCCTTGAAGATGACTTCCGATGTGGCATTATTATATAACTCGGTCGCCATGCCTTCTGTTCGTCTGTGGATCGATCCGCACCGGGTAGAACAGGTCTTGTTAAATCTCTTGTCTAATGCCATTAAGTTTACTTCCAAAGGTTTTATCTCGCTTTTTTATGAGGTGGAAGATATGTTCGTACGTGTCTCTGTCATGGATACCGGAATCGGGATATCAGAGGAAAAGCTGGAGTCTGTTTTCGAGCGTTTCGTGAAATTGGATGATTTTTATCAAGGGGCTGGTTTGGGACTACCGATCTGCAAGATGATTGTAGAGCAGTTGGGTGGTGAGATCGGTGTGCGATCTGAGCTTGGCAAAGGTTCCACTTTCTGGTTCACCTTACCATTGGTTGTTACGGATAAGGCTGTTGTGGAGAAGGATGATCCTTCTGTTTTAAGTGAATGTCAACTATATTAAATAAAAAAGAAATGAAAAATGCGGTTGTCTTTTTAGCGACAGGCTTTGAGGAAATAGAGGCCTTGGGTACGATTGATGTCTTGAGGCGTGGTGGTGTACGGGTTATGATGGTATCTATTACGGGTGACCGATTGGTGATAGGAGCTCATGATATTCCGGTAATGGCTGATTATCTGTTCGAGGAGGCGGATTTCAGTTGCGTCGATGCCTTGATCTTGCCGGGTGGAATACCCGGAAGCAACCACTTAAATGCGCATGCCCATTTGAAAGAATTAGTCAAGGAGAAAACGGAGGAAGGCGTATTAATCGGTGCTATCTGTGCCGGACCGATGGTTTTAGGTGGTCTTGGATTGCTAAAAGGGAAAAGGGCTACCTGTTTTCCTTTCTTCGAGCCAACAATGGTAGGCGCTATCCCTACGGATAATGGAGTAGAGCAGGATGGAAATATCATCACAAGCAAGGGGCCGGGTTTTATGTTTGAGTTTGGTTTGACGATCTTGAGGAATCTGAAAGACGAGGAAATCGCTTTGGAAGTGGCGGATGCCTTATTATATGACGCTTTGTTGCATGGGACAAAGCATTAATGTGCTTGAAATTAAAATCCCTTGAGAGAATGTCTTAGAGACATTCTCTCAAGGGATTTTTGTTGTAAAGAGTTTTCCCTTTCCTAAATTATTTCTGGAAAGATTTTTTCATACGTGCGATATCTGTCAAATAGTCTTGCAGATCTTGCTCGTGTTCTTCTTCTTCAGCTAAGATATGCTTAGCGATATCACAAGTCGTGAAGTCGATGCCGTCCGTGAATTTAGCGATTTCTTGATAACGCAAGATGGCGCAACGCTCGGAGGCGACATTCTGGTTCAGAAGGCTTACTACGTCAAAGTCTGTCGGTGAATCATATTTGCATCGGGCTAATTCAAACCATTGTTTCGGATCAAGTACCGGAACTCCTTCCAATTCGATGATCCGGTCTGCCAATAATTGGGCGTGATGCCTTTCTTCCTCGGCATGTTCCTCGAATTCACCTTGTACGTCGGAACGCATGGCTCCTTCAACGACCAAGGCTCCTACCCAATATTGATAGTATGCTAGCCATTCTTCCGCTAACGCGGCGTTTAGTTGAGATAATAAATTGTCGACATCCAATTTCCCTCTTAAAATTTTGACGCTTTCTTTTGCCATAGCTGTATTAATTTAGAATTAAACGTATTGTTCGTTTTTTATAGTTCTAACAAGCTTACTAGGGCATTGTTTATTGTTTGTCAAAATTTTAACGTTATGCTGCGATTGTTACAATTTAGGTAATTCCCAAGGTGCCCGGTAATAGGCTTTCGACAAGGCGGTAGCCTCGTTATCGCCGACAAACAAATTGTTTTTATCATCCCAATGAACTTCCCGTTGAACCCGGCAGGAGATATTCGCCAGATGAGCCATCTTCGCTACACGGGCACCGATAGCGACATCGGCGTTCGGAAGCTCACGGCTTTTAATGCAGCTCAACATGTTTCCCACATGATTATAAAGCCCTTTGCCTTCTCCTTTCTTGAAAGGAACGGCTTCCATGCGGGCTACGTTATTGGATACGACCGGTATGACCTCCCAGCCGGCCCTGTCGAGTACCATCGTGCCATTCTCCCCATAGAACGCTAATCCTTCCTTACGGTTATAGAGTCCGTGATTAATTCCGCAGGCGTGATCCCAGATGATATTAAAATCATCGTAGGCATAAGTTGCCATTAAGGTATCGGGCGTCTCCATAGCGTCATCCGGATAGGCGAACTTGCCACCGCCTGAGAATACACGGGTGGGAAGATCCGCGTTCATACCTTCTAGGGCATAATCCAGTAAATGTACGCCCCAGTCCGACATCAAGCCTCCGGCATAGTCCCAGAAGAAACGGAAATTATAATGAAAACGATACGGATTGAACGGACGTTTAGGAGCCGGGCCTAGCCACATATCGTAATCCACACCGGCGGGAGCGTCGCAATCCGGTTTAACCGGAAGTGTCGGCTTGCCGTCTTGGTAAGCCCAGACCTTGACCGTACGGATCCGTCCGATATTTCCGGCTTTCAAGAAATTAGCCGCCTCGTCCCAATGCGGGTCGCTACGTTGCCATTGGCCTACCTGTACGATCCGGTTATATTTACGGGCGGCTTTTTCCATCAGGTTACATTCCTCGATCGTATTGGAGAGCGGCTTCTCTACATATACGTCTTTTCCCGCTTGGCAAGCCCAGACCGTCGGAAGGCAATGCCAATGGTCCGGCGTACCGATAATGACTACATCTACGTCTTTATTATCGATTACTCGTCGCCAGTCCTTATATAAGTGAGGTACTTTTTTCCCTGTTTTCTTCTCAACGTCGGCAGCCCGTTTGTTTAACCATTCGTCATCGACATCGCAAAGAGCCACGCATTCCGTCTCCGGATAATCAAGAAAAGTATTCAAATCCCCGTATCCCATGCTACGGCATCCTATGAGGGCTACCTTTACTTTGTTGCTAGGGGCGGTTTGTCCGTATATGGAGGAATACGATTTACCGATAAGCGGCGATAAAGTAAGTCCGGACATGATAAGTCCGGTTTTTTGCATAAAAGTACGTCTGTTCATGATATTAGTTTTTAATACTGTTATAAATATATTCCATATCCACGTGCTCCCTTACGAGGGCGGCGAGTTTGTCATACTGCTCTTCCTTAAAAGCGGCATAATCGAAAGGACCTGTAGTCGTTTCCGTGTCAAAGCCTTCAGCTAAGTTGTCCAACACGGCCTGATTATCAAGGATACCATGCATATAACTTCCCCAGCATCGGTTGTTGAGGTAATATCCGTCCGTTCGTCCGTCTTCCAGTCGGGCTACGGGCTGTTCGGGGGCGTCACCCAATAGGGTGGTTCGTCCCATATGTATTTCGTATCCTTTACAATCCTTATTCTCCGAGGAGGGGAGGAAAGCAAAGTCGCTTTGTCTCGTGATCTTCTCCTGCTCGATGACCGTGCATTGAGGCAGAAGACCGAGACCGGGAATCGCCGGGATATTTCCCTCGATACTTTCCGGATCTTCCAAGCGGACTCCCATCATTTGATAGCCACCGCAAATACCGATCACCTTTTTACCCGCTTTATGCGCCCGGATAATCGCCATCGCTATCCCATTGGCCCGCAGGCTTTGTAAGTCCGATAACGTATTCTTTGAGCCGGGGAGCAGGATGATGTCGGCTTTCTCTATCTCATCGATATTGTTGGTATAATACGGATTGAAACGGGGGTCCATCTCCAATACATCAAAATCCGTGAAATTAGACATTCGTTTCAGCAGGATGATAGCTACATTGATTTTCCCGTCTTTATAAGTGTTATTTTTCATATCCAACGCTACGGAATCCTCTTCCTCTATCTTGATATCCCGAAACCATGGAATTACGCCGACCACGGGAATCCCAGTCAATTCCTTTAATAGGCTCCGTCCTTCTTCGAATAAAGAGGCGTCTCCACGGAACTTATTGATGATAACCCCTTTCATTAACACTCGTTCCTCCGGTCGTAATAAAGCGATCGTTCCATATACAGAGCCGAATACGCCCCCACGGTCTATATCCGCAACTAAATAGGTAGAGGCTCCGGCAGCGATCGCCATACGCATATTGGTGATATCCCGGTCTCGCAGGTTTAGTTCGGAGATGCTTCCGGCTCCTTCCAATACGATCGGGTTATAGCGAGCTTCCAGACGCTTGAAGGCTTCGATGGCTTCCTTAAATAGCTCCTCCTTCTGGTTTTGTATCCCGAAATAATCCTTGGCGGACATATTGCCGACTGGCTTTCCGTTTAATACGACTTGCGAGCTTTTATCATTTGTCGGCTTTAGTAATATCGGGTTCATATCCGTATGCGGGGAAATACCGCAGGCCTCCGCTTGTACGACTTGCGCCCGGCCCATCTCGCCGCCTTCCGGGGTAGAGTAGGAATTGAGGGACATATTTTGTGCCTTGAACGGTGCCGGTTGATAACCATCTTGCTTGAAAATACGGCAAAACGCCGCATTGATAACGCTTTTACCCGCATCAGAGCAGGTTCCGACAAACATAATCGGTCGTAGGTGTTGCTTCATCTGTATAGATTTTATTTACACAGTGTACAAAGGTAGTATTTTTGGCCTTTTTATTAAGGAGAAGATATGAAAAAAGAAGAAGATTTTGTTATGGGCCTGTCCATCTACATGGCTTGTCTGCGTGAGAAAAAACGGTATTCCACGGCGAAGAGTTATCAAGATGCCTTGAACTCGTTCAAGTGCTTTTGCGGTATGGAGGCGATTCCTTATGCCTATATTAATAGGAACAGGCTTTTGTGCTATCAGTCATGGTTGTTGGACAAGGGCCGTTCGTTGAATACGGTGTCTACCTATATGCGTCGGATTCGTCACATTTATAACTTGGCCGTGGAGGCGAACGAGGCTCCCTTTGTACCCAACCTGTTCAAAGATGTCTTCACGGGCGTTGAAAGCAAGCGGAAGAAGGCGTTGCCGCGAGAGATGCTGGAGCGTATGTTTAACGCCCCGTTGGAGGATCCGTCCTTGCGGCGTGTACAGTTGACCGTTCGGTTGATGTTCGCGTTCAGCGGGATAGCGTTTGTGGATCTAGCGCATTTGAAATGGGAGAATATCCGGGATGGGATATTGCAGTATCACCGACAAAAGAGCGGGTCTCTCATACAGCTGGAGATTCCCTCCGGGGCGTTGCGGCTGTTGGATGAGTTGTCCGCTTGTACGGCAAAGGAATCCTTTTATTTATTTCCTTTTTTGAGTGGAAGGAGAACCGGTGAGGCGGCCTACAAAGAATATAACAGGACCTTGTCCCGCTTTAACCATGACTTGAAGTTGTTGGCGAGATCGACAGGCGTTACGCTTCCGGTCACCTCATATACGATCCGTCATTCATTCGCCTCGTTCTTGAAGGAACAAGATGTATCGATCGAGGTTATCAGTGAGTTGTTGGGGCATAAGTCTATTAAGACAACACAGATCTATTTGAAGAGCTTCTCGTTGGAGCGTTTGTCGAAGGTGAACCGGAATTGTTTTGAGAGCGTGTGTAAACCGATACCCAAAGTGGGGTAGGAGGCTTGCTACTTGGGAAGTAGCGTATTCTTTCACGGCGCAAATGTAATAAAAAATAACAAGACACAAGCAAACATTAGACTTTATTTGTGCTCTGTTCTTTATGTTCCGACTTTGATTCTCCTTATATCTTCGTTCCTATTCTTGGGTTATGGACACAACGATAGAGACGGAATGATCTCATATTTCCTATATCATCCCGTTACCTCACAAAAATTGCATCTACATTCACGTAGAGATGAGGCGTGCCCCGTCTCTACAACTGTGTGGTGACCATTTTCCCATCTTTTAAGCTACTTCCCAAGTAGCTTAAAAATCGCAAGTGATGGTAATTTTCAGAAATACCATAATTGAATACTTAAAGCGTTGTTTGTCAAGAAGAAACGATAGGGTCTTGGCAGGGCTTTGAATTGTCGTTAGGCTTGGTGGATATCTTGAAATACTCCAAGGAAAAAAGAATCATGTCGATGAATGTTTTGAGGAACGATTGCCCGGATAGGGGTATGGAGCGGGTCTGTAAGCGCCAAGACCTGAAGACCGTTCGCTGGTACGTGCTGACGCTCCCTACCGCCGCGGGTGGCAGGCGCGATAGGATCAGTCCCTCAAGAGGGTTGGATGCCGAGCTTTCCCGTCGCGAGCGTCGCGGGGAGACGTTGTTCGAGTATTTCGCCCCCTCGTACGTGGAGGTGAGGAAGGTGGACGGCAAGCTGGTCAACACGAGGCGTCCCCTGCTGTTCAACTACGTGTTTATCCGGTCCTCGGTGGAGGAGATCTTCCGGATGAAGCAGACGCTCCCCTTATATAATTTCCTTCCCCGTGTCTCTTCCGGGGGCACGCCCCATTTCCCTTACCTGTCGGATAGCGAGATGGGAAACTTACGTTGGGTAGCGGAGTCTTACTCCAACGAGCTTCCGGTGTACGTTCCGGACAGTGGCCGCCTGCTGAAGGGTGACCGTGTACGTATCACGTCCGGCTATTTCGCCGGGATGGAGGCTGAGGTGGTGATCCAGCCGGGCGGCGGTCACAAGGATGTGATGGCCCGTATCCTCGATTGCATGTGGGTTCCCTTGTTGGAGGTGAAGCCGGGCGAGTACGAGCTGATCGAGCTGAACACCAATGGTAAGCATGTCTATACCCATCTGGACAACGATCGCCTGCGGGATGGCCTGCACGACGCGTTGGGCCGTTATCACGCCTCCGGTAGCGTAGGGGAGGAGGATACCCGCTTGGCGCGTGAGGTATTGAGAGCCTATGGTTCTCTCCGTGCGGAGACGGACGTGATGCGCTGCAAGGTCTATTCGTCGCTCCTTTCCGCCTACAAGCTACTGGGCGAAAAAGAAGAGTTCGCTCGTTTGCTCGCCACGATGCGCGGTATGCTCCTGGCGGTGAAAGCTCCGCAATCCCGTGCCTTGTTGCTTGTGACGCTCTACGGTTGCACGGACAGCAGTCTTTACCGTCAGATGGCGCACGAGGTTGTGGATCCGTGGCGAAGTGAGTCCTCGCCCAAGAAAAGCAAGTTGTCGTTGATCCGCCGGCTGGACGATTACGATCGGTGGCTCAACCATGAAATAAGTTAACAGTAGACAGTTTAAATAATAAATCAAAAATCAAAATGTCTTCCCTTCCTTCCGGCGTTCGTTTGGTGCGGTTGCTGAACGAGCATTTGGGTGAGATCATGGGGCGTGAGCGTACGAACCAAAACTCGATCCACCTGTATTGCACGGGGCCTTATTGGGTGGCGTTCGAGTGCTCGGCCTATCAGTTGCGCCGTGTGTTCCCGGACAGCGAGGTCACGCCGATGCGCTTGCTCGGCTACCCGTTTCCTGTGGTGATGGTATCCGTGACGGATCGTTCGCTCCGCTCGTATGCCTGCAAGCACATCTTGCGAAGAGACGATAAGGATTACAAGCAATTGACCGTCCCCGGTTTTTCCCTGTCTGATTACCAAGGCTGGCATAAGAGAGAGGTGGAGGGATTGCCATTGCTAAGCGAGACCGTATGAGTGTGGCATACGTATAAGGGCATCGTTTTACACGTATATCGACGTCGCCCCACACGTATATCGGTGTAGGCCTATACGAACGTAGGCGTGAGTCGATGCCGATATACGTGCGGGATGGAACCGATGCCGGGGAAAACAGGTGCAAGTAATGCAAGTAATGCAGCACCTTTTTCCCACACACGCACGTGTACATTATATGTGTCGAATCAAACTTTCATACGGCTATCCAGCGTTTCTCTTCCGGATCGTTCCATGCCTTGTTTGTGATCGTTTAGTGTAAAATTCTTGTTTTATATAATGTACGCACGTGTGTGGGAAAAAGGTGCTGCATTACTTGCATTATTTGCATTACTTGGGGTCTCCATAAGGACTGTATAAAAATAATAACAAACCAGACATGTATCACAGACAATCATTTCCCCGTTTGGGCGATTACATCGCCACGGTTTTACAAGTCACCAGACTGACCAAGTCCATTATCCGCATAAGCGGAGGCATTGGCAGTGACACTTACAATTCTTTTAAAAAGGCAAGGACATGCACTTTAGCGTTTACTATCGATTGGTAGATCTCCTTTGGGACCATCTGTCGGACGAGGAACTTTTCCGCCGTCTGGCACGTGAGGCCTTGGAGCGGTATATCGATTATAAGAAAGAGGAGGAAATGAACGGAGGAAAGAAATAATTTAAGGATGGGCTATGCAAATGAGATTAAGTTTTAACCTCGTGCCTGCCTTCATCGACTAATTAACTAGCCATGATTTTAGAAGAGAGTTTTGGAAAATCTACTGATTTTATCTCAGATGGGATGAACGCCTTCGAGCGTAACGTGAAGCGTATAGGGGATTGTCTTTTGGCCTTTATCGCCTTGGTCGTATTCTCCCCCTTGTTCTTGATCTGCTACATCGCCGTAAGGCGCGAGGATGGCGGCCCGGCTATCTTCAGGCAGGAGCGTATCGGCCGTTTCGGTCGCCCGTTTAACATCTATAAGTTCCGCAGCATGCGTTTGGACGCTGAGAAGTTCGGCCCTGCCCTTTACAAGGGAGGCGCTGATCCCCGTATGACGCATGTGGGCAAGTTCCTGCGTGAGCATCATTTGGACGAGCTTCCCCAATTATGGAATGTCTTCATCGGTGATATGTCTTTTATCGGCCCCCGTCCGGAACGCAAGTTCTACATCGACCAGATCATGGAACGCGATCCCCGCTATCGCTTCCTGTACCAGATCCGTCCGGGTGTGACCTCTTACGCCACGCTCTATAACGGTTATACGGATACGCTGGAGAAGATGCTCCGCCGTCTGCGCTATGACTTGTTCTATCTGGAGCATCGCTCGTGGTGGTTCGATTTCAAGATATTGGTGAAGACGTTCTTGAACATTGCGTTTGGGAAGAAATTTTAGATGAGGAAAACTAAGGAGAGCGATTATCCAATCCTGCACTACCAGGCAGAATGAAATTATGTGGGCATTTATGCGTAAGTTTGGTGTACATTATTTATCCTTGCCCGGAAGTGAAACAATAAAAGTCATAGATTTTATGAGAACGGACGTGCTGAATCGAATCAAGGAGACCTTGCGTAAGGTCATACCGGCAGGAGGGCATGCTTTTTTGTATGGTTCGCAGGCCAGAAACGAGGCACGTCCGGATTCGGATTGGGGTATATTGATCTTGTTGGACAAACCGAAAATCGAGGTGGAGGATTATGACAATATATCCTATCCTTTAGTAGGGCTGGGTTGGTTGTTAAACGAGTGCGTCAGCCCGGTGCTTTACACCTTGAAAGATTGGATGAGATACCATTTCTCTCCCTTTGTACACAGCGTAAAAGACAAGGGGATACAATTCTTGAGTGCGGAAGATATAACAGCGGATTCAAGGTGCAAACCCATAATGGGGTAGTTGGTCAATTAGAATTGAATTATGTCTCTAAAGGTTTGTTGACAAAAGATGAAAGCTGATTATATTCCCGTTTGCTACAACATCGTATTACCGGGGATTATAACGATTTCTTTGACTTTGAGCGTGAGGATGTATTGCCTTTGTTGGAACTCACACGTAAATTGTTAGCTAAACTCGAAAGTCTGATCGCTCATCCTTAATAATCACATAAAGAAATACGACAATTTTAGCTTGTAGGAACGAGTTATAAGGAGTTCCTTTGTGGAATAGCTTGTTTCTTACTTGTGAGTGTATCTTGGGGCAAATAGATTTGTGAAGAATATGGCAAAAACAGATTCACGAACATCCAAAAGTATAAAAAACAGTTCGGTGGCGTTGGTGTTTTATTTCATCAACCTGATCCTCCAATTCTTTTCAAGGAAGATTTTCTTGGATTATTTGGGGGCGGAGGTGCTGGGGTTGAATACTACGGCTACCAATTTGCTGCAGTTCTTGAACCTTGCGGAATTGGGGGTGGGAGCTGCTATTGCTTGTACCCTTTATAAACCGCTTGCCGAGAAAGATACGGATACAATCAATGAAATCGTATCCTTGCAAGGGTGGCTCTATCGGCGTATCGCATGGATCGTGATAGCTGGAAGTGTGGTCTTGATGGCCTTTTTCCCTTGGATCTTTGCCAAGATGCCGTTGCCCTTATGGTATGCGTATGCCTCTTTTGGGGTATTATTGGTTAGTGGGCTATTAAGCTATTTTGTTAATTATAAGCAGATCGTTTTGTCTGCGGATCAACAGGAGTATAAGATACAGTATAGTTACAAAGCCTCGATGTTAGCAAAATTACTTTGCCAAATATTGGCGATTCGATTCTTGGATGATGGATATGTTTGGTGGCTGGTATTGGAAATGGTGTTCGCTGTGGTGGCTTCAATGGCTTTGAATCGGGTGATCGCCCGGACTTATCCTTATTTAAAGACAAATTTGCTTATAGGTAGAGAGTTGACAAGGAAATATCCGGATGTGCTTACGAAGGTCAAGCAACTGTTTTTTCATAAAATTGGAGGTTTTGCCTTGTCACAAACAAGCCCAATCATTATATATGTCTATACGACATTAACGGTAGTCGCTTTGTACGGTAATTATATGTTGATTGTAATGGGTGTTCAAACTCTGATGACAGCTATGTTTAATAGCATGAATGCTGGAATTGGAAATTTGGTGGCTGAAGGGGACAAACGAAAGATTATGAGTGTATTTGCGGAACTGTTTTCTATAAGGTTCTTGTTCTCTTGTATCATGTGCTTCGGGGTTCTTATGATTACTCCAGCATTTGTCTCCTTTTGGATAGGCAAGAAATATGTCATGGATTCCTTGAGTTTGTTGTTGATGACAGCTATTCTGTTTGTTAATTTAAGCCGAACGACGGTGGATGCCTATATCAATGCTTACGGCTTGTTTGGCGATATTTGGGCACCAATAGTGGAAGCCTCTCTGAATGTTGGCCTATCTATTATTTTAGGATATTACTTTGGATTACATGGTGTGTTATCTGGGGTGCTGATCAGCTTGTTGTTGGTCGTTTTTTGTTGGAAACCTTACTATTTGTTTCGCAAGGGCTTGGATGAGCGATTGAGTATATACATATTTATGTATGCGAGACATTTGATGGCAGCGTTGCTTTGCGGAGTGATAGTTTGTCTTGGGATGAGGTATTCAATGGTGCAAGGAGATACGACGTTTTTTGATGGATTATTGGGTATTCTTGTATTTTCTATTTTGTCGACTTTAACTTTGCTTTGTGTTGCTCCGGGAATGAGAAATCTGATGAGGCGATTTATCCGGATGTGTCATGTATGAATAAAAAGAGAATAATAGCAATATGAATAGAAAATTAGTTGCTCTTGTAATTTTACTTTGTTTGACAGTCTTTGCTGTTTGTGCTCCTTTTTGTACACTCGTCCTATTTTTGGGGATGAGGTTATATTTGATCATATAGGCGAGATTGGGGATACGATAGGTGGACTTACAGCTCCTGTGATCGGCTTGCTTAATGCGGTGCTACTTTATTTGACATTGAGAGAGCAATTTGAATTTAACGAGAAACAAAAGAAATCTGTAAAAGAAGATCAATTTAAGAATACGTTTTTTCAATTACTGGAAGCGCAAAGGAATATTGTTCCGCGGTTGAAAGCTGATTTTTTATTCTTGAAGAATTGGAATAAATATAAGACTACCTGTTAAGGTTTGGAATTTTTCAGATCTGCAAGGGTTGAGTTAGGACGATTATATTGGGCTTATGAAAGTGAATCTCATAGTGCTGAATATGATGAATAACTGGTATTCAAAATTTGATAGACCCATCGCATAATTGTAAGCCGATGATGATATTGAGAGATCGGAAGGATGATTTTGTTCGTGTGTGGAAGAGATAAAAATACAATTAGAGTTCTTACTTGAAATTTTAAGCAGTAAAAGTTATGAATATTTTATTTATTCTAAAACAATTTCCTAGATATGGTGGTGTGGAAAAAATGACTATAACTTTGTCTAATAGTCTTGTTAAAATAGGATATAATGTCTGTATATTATCTCTTTTTAAAGGAAATAAATGTGAATATATGAGTAGGCTTGATTCTAAAGTTGTTTGCTTAAATATGCCTAATGAAAAATTGTTTTCCAGAGAAAATAGGCGCCATTTTTTGTTGGTTTTGCAGGAGAATGAAATCGATGTTATTATTAATCAAAATATGGACTATGAGGTAAATAAGTTGATGCTTAAATTAAAAGGAAATGTACAAGGTAATGGTAAATATTTTCCAGCTTTTATCACCGTTGTCCATAATGATCCATTTGTTGATTTTAAATGTCTTGATACAATGATAAAAGGCCGAGGAGTAAAAAATGTGTTAAAACGGATGTTAAAGCCAATATATCAGGTATATATACATAATGTAGTTAGGAGATCATATATCATGGCATCTCTTGTTAGTGATAAGATGGTTGTGTTGTCAAAATCTTATGTCTCATCTTGTGCTGAATTGTCAAGATGTGAATATGAGAAAATTATAGCTATTCCAAATGGTTTTAATGTGGATGATAAAGTAGATGGTTTATTCTTAAATAGAAAAAAACTACTTTATGTGGGACGATTAGTAGAAACCCCAAAAAAAATTTCCGAGTTGATTAATATCTGGAAATATTTGTGTGAAGAGTTTTTAGACTGGGATCTGCTTATTGTAGGTGATGGTCCTGATGTGGGAATCTATAAGAGCTTGGTGAAATCGGAAAATATAAAAAACGTATATTTTGAAGGTTCAACTAACTCTCCTGAATATTATTTTAATCAATCTACTGTCGTTTGTTTGACATCAGAATCGGAGGGTTTTCCAATGGTACTGATAGAAGGAATGAAATATGGTTGTATTCCAATATGTTATGATAGTTTTTCTGCTGTTGATGATATTATTGATGATGGAGTGAATGGCTATGTAATTCCATTTAATAAACAAAATGAGTATATTTGTAAACTTCGATATTTGATGTCTTTAGATGATACTTCTCTTTGTTATATGAGAAATAATGCTATTAAAAAATCTGAGTTATATGATATAAATAAAGTAGTGTTTGAATGGGAAAAATTGTTTAATGAATTGATCTGAACTAATAATGCCAATTTTGCTATATTCTTATTCTTGGTTTATTTATAATTTTGTTATTTTATTCTTGCTGTTTTTAGTCTGTGTGAATAAGAAAATAAAAAAATCATCTTACTTTATAATCTTTGTATTTTTTATCATATTTTCAGTATATGGTTATATTACAGCTGATTATAATTCTTATTTGGAATTAATGAAAATGTCTAAAGTGAATGATCCTCTGGTCGCTTTAGAACCAATATATGTATGGTATATTCAATTAATAAGTGGAAATTATTTTGTTTTTAGGCTGACATTGTATATTGTGTCATTTATATTTCTATGGGGAATATTTCAATATGTTAGGTGCTACAAATTGTATTTCTTGATATTGTATAGTGTTATATTACTGTATGATATGGCGGGGGGGCGTCAAATGTTATCTATATGTATGATGTTTTTAGGATTGTTTTTAATACTATATGAAAAAATACAACTTAAAAAAATTCTATTTGGATTATTGCTTTTGATATCGAGTTCTTTTTTTCATAAAACAGGAATATATATGTTGTTGTTTTTATTACTATTGATAATGAATATAAATACAAAAAAAATCTTATTGCTTGTATGTGTTATTCCTGTTTTTGTGTATTTTGGAAATATTTTGATTGAAGAATATTTGTCGGATTTGTTGGAACTAGAAGGAGGAGGGTATTTGATGAAAGAAGCACAGGAGGGATCATTTTGGTGGGTTGTTATAATGTATATACAAGTCGTAGTGTTATATGTGCTAAGTTTTATTGTACTTTATACGCTGCGGAAGAATATACTAACCTGTATCGATAAAGTTATGTATCGTTTTGTATTTTGGATAATATATGTGTCAACGATATTTTATTTTCTAAATATAGAGAATAATGATATCTTTTTGAGATGGTTGAATGTTGTTAAAATTCCCATGATATATTTGCTGAGTAAATATGTGTTTAATAGATTTACATATTCCTGTATATCAATGACAAATTGTTTTGTTTTGTTTCTACTCTTTGCATTTTGGTTTTCTACCAATATTTATATAATAGGTGTTAGTCATATAAATGTAAAATGAATTTTGTATGAGAGTCTTATTTTTTTCTACTTATGAAATTGTAAAACAATCTGGAGGAGTAGAGTCTGTTACTAGATTTTTATATGAATATTTAAATTCAAATGGATATTCTGTGTATTTAATGTATTGGCAAAACCATAAAGGGTTAAAGTCAGAGTTGTGTCAAGTTGGTTTGCCAGATAAGTGCAATATGAATAGCTTATGTAATATCGATTTTATAAAATCGTATTTAATTAAAAATGAAATAGATGTTGTAATTAATCAGACGGCTGTTAATAGTCGTACTTCTGCCGGTTGTACTATTGCGTGTAATGAACTAAAAATTCCTTTAGTCTCAGTTCTTCATAATACTCCAGATTTGTTCCTAAGAGAAAATAAATTCTTTAAAATATTTTTTTATACATCTTTTACGAGATTGCTAATCTATCGAATGTGGTATTATTTTCAGTCTGTATTTAGAGGCTTTAAGGGCGGAAAATTTATATTTGACAATAGTAGTTGCGTTGTTTTGTTATCAAAAAAATATTTTAATGATTATTGTTATATAAATACAAACAGTAACTTTGATAAAATTGAAGTTATAAATAATCCTGCAATTTTACAAATTCCTGTATTGCCTAGTGATAAAGAAAATGTCGTTGTTTTTGTGGGTAGATTGGAGCCGCAGAAATCTGTAGATAAATTGCTTGATATTTGGTATATTATTGAAAGTAAGTATAAGGATCTAGGTTGGAAACTTTATATTCTAGGAGACGGAAGTTGTCGTAGATATTTAGAAAATCTATCTAAAAATATGCGTTTGAGAAATGTTAGGTTTGTTGGGATGGTTGATCCTAATGAATACTATAAGCGTGCTAAAATTTTTTGTATGACATCCATCTATGAAGGATTCCCTATGACATTATTAGAGTGTCAATCCTTTGGTGTTGTCCCGCTTTTATATAATTCGTTTTCTGCAGCTGTTGATATTATAGATGATGGAATAAATGGGTATTTAATATCTCCTTATAAGAAAAAAGAATACGCTAAAAAGCTACACCAATTAATGAATGATCCTGTACAATTACAACAAATGAAAAATAGATGTATGGAAAAAATTCATTCTTTTGATCCAGAATATATAGGTGGAAAATGGATAAACCTTATAAATGACACATTAAATTGCAAAGGAAATAAAATATGAAAAAAGTATTATTTGTTTTTGGAACACGTCCTGAAGCTATTAAAATGGCTCCTTTAATCAAAGAATTTCAAAAATATCCTAATGATTTAAAAAGCGTTGTTTGTGTGACGGGACAACATCGTGAAATGTTGGATCAAGTATTACATGTTTTTGAAATAATACCTGATTATGATTTGAATATTATGAGACAGGGACAAGACCTGTATGATGTAACATCTTGTGTGTTGTTAGGTATGCGTGATATTTTAAAAGAGGTACAACCGGACCTTGTTTTAGTACATGGTGATACAACTACTTCTACCGTCGCAGCGTTAGCTGCTTATTATCAACGAATACCTGTTGGGCATATAGAGGCAGGTTTGCGTACTCATAATACTTATAATCCTTGGCCGGAAGAGATGAATCGACAAATAACCGGTCGTATTGCTACTTATCATTTTGCACCAACTTTATTGGGTAAACAAAACTTAATGAGGGAAAATGTAAATCCTGATCTGATATGGGTTACCGGTAATACAGTGATAGATGCTTTGCTTCAAGTAGTTCGAAAGATGAAGACCGATAAGATTATGGAAGCAATGCAGAAAGAGGTCTTAAGAGAAAGAGGGTATGATGTTAATCGCTTATTGGATGGGAAAAAAATGGTACTTATAACAGGGCATCGACGAGAGAATTTTGGTGATGGTTTTATTCGTATATCTAAGGCAATAAAAGAATTGACACAAAAGTATTCTGATATTGATTTTATTTATCCGATGCACTTAAATCCTAATGTTCGCAAACCTATTCATGAGGTATTTGGAGATGATTTATCCAACTTGAATAATATGTTTTTTATAGAACCATTGGAATATTTGTCATTTGTTTACTTAATGGAGAAATCAACACTTGTATTGACGGATAGTGGCGGCGTTCAAGAAGAGGCTCCTGGACTTGGAAAACCTGTATTGGTGATGCGAGATACAACGGAACGACCGGAAGCTGTTTCAGCAGGAACTGTGCGACTTGTTGGTACCGATTGTGATAAAATTATTTCTGCAGTTTCTGATCTTCTGTGTGATAATGAAAAATATGAGTCGATGAGTCGTACGGTAAATCCATATGGAGATGGAGTGGCTAGTCATAGAATTGTGAAAATCTTGTTAGAATATTTGAAATGATTGTTTTTTTGAGAAGTTTAGATTGTAATCCTGACCCTAGAGTGCAAAAGTATTGCGATTATTTATATGCTAACAATATAAATTATAGAATAGTTTGTTGGGATAGAAGTTGTAAGTTGAAAAATGACCATATTCACTCATATTATCAAAGAAAGTCAAAGTATGGTACAGGTTTAAAAAATGCGTTTGGAATATTAGGATTTAACTGGTATATATTTTGTTATCTGTTAAGAAATAAAAAATCGTACAAGGTCATTCATGCTTGTGATTTTGATACAATCCTACCTGCAATTATATTGAAGTTGTTTTTTGGAAAAAAAGTTATATATGATATCTTTGATTGGTTTGTTGATTCAAGGCATTTTAATAATCGGCTAATAAAAACAATAATATTGACGTTTGAGAGATTTTTTCTTAAGCATTCAGATATTACTATAATTTGTGAAGAAGAAAGAACGGAACAATTAAACTATATACCTCATAATTTATGGGTTCTTCCTAATATACCAACTCTTTTTACGAGTCTAAATCAAAACTTACCTAATAAACAAAATATGTCGGATAAAGTCATATTGTCTTATGTTGGTACTATGCCTGCGGATCGAGGTATTGATAAACTGTTGGAATGTGTGAAAAATAATTCTTCATTAGAACTTAATATTGCAGGATTTGGAATTATGGATAAATTGGTGAAGGAGTATAGTGATTGTGTCTCTAATATTCATTATTTTGGTACGGTTTCATATGAAAAAGGATTAGAAATAATGGCGAATTCAGATATAATTGTCGCTTTATATGAAAAAACTGTTTTAAATAACGTGTATGCAGCTCCTAATAAATATTACGAAGGGCTATTTCTTGGAAAACCAATATTAACAACAGAAGGGACATTGGTTGGAAATAAGACAGAGAAGGGAAGAACTGGGTTTGTCATAGGAGAAAGTTTAAGGGATTTGGAGTCTTTTTTTATTTGTTTTGATCTTCAGGAGCGAATAGATTTATGTAGTAAAAATGCAAGAGAAATGTGGATTGATAAGTATAGTGAATATGTTGATCGTTTCATGTTTAGTAAATATATACCATTTATAATAAACTAATTTTTTACTAGAAATGAACGATCTTAGAATATCTTACATCGATCAACTTAAAGGAATTGCAATCTTACTTGTTGTACTAGGTCATGTCATAGGGTATAACAATTGCGAGGATAGTTTTCTTTGGCGTTTTATTTATTCATTCCACATGCCTCTTTTTATGTTCATTAGTGGGTATGTCGCTCAGATGACATTTCGAATAGAACGCTTTGGATGGAATGAAACCATTTCTTTTCTAATAAAGAAGTTGAGGACATTGTTACTTCCCATGGTTACTTGGGGAGTTTTATCCCTTTCTTTTTCTTAAGGACAATGATAGATCAAAGCTTTATAGATTGTGTATTGAACTTTGTGAAAACATGGGGAGGGGGATTGTGGTTCTTTGCTACTCTGTTCATTCTCTCTATTCTTTTTTTTGTCTATAGATGGGTCGATAAACAAATAAATGCTAAGTCTATTTTTGTAGATTTAGTAATTTTATTGTTCTTATTTATACTTGTTATTTTGTTGTATATGTTACTGTATAAGGATGCGATTTACTCGGAAGGAATACGATCTGTATTTAATTATTTTATGTTTTATTTTTTAGGGTCTATCGTGTGTAAACAAACGAATTTGAGGAGTCTTATTCTGAATAATAAGAAGTTTTTTACGTTTTCGTTCGTTATGTTTTTCCTGCTGATCCCTTCTTTTGTATATGATATGTCCTCGATGTTTAACCAATTGATGAAGATTGTGTTGTCGTTATTCGCTATCTTTTCTTTGTTCTTTATTGTTCACCATATTTCTTGGAATAGACAGGTAGATAATATGTTCCAATATTTCGGGCGTGAGTCTTTATCTATTTATGTGACCCATAACGGACCTTTTGCGTTTTTATTGGTGATTACGGACTATATTACGTTGTCATCGGTGGACAATATACCTTGTTTTTTGTTTTTGTTTATATTCTCTTTATTTATTAGCTATGCTTCTATATGGATTAAGAACATAGTCTCTATATCTCCTATTCTTGAATTGTTTTTATACGGAAAATCTTATAAAAGAAAATCTATATGAACATCTATTTCATCAATCCTCCATTCAAGGCTGAGTATGGAAAATTCTCTCGTGAGTCCCGTAGTCCAGCAATTACGAAAAGTGGGGCTTTATATTATCCTCTATGGCTGATTTATGCGGCTTTGTATTCAAGCAAACAGGGACATAATGTCTCTTTTTTGGATGCTCCAGCTAAACAGTTAAATGAGGAACAGTCTTTAAACATTATTCGGAAGACGGATAATGAGCATTCATTGTTTGTTTTAGATACAAGTACGCCTTCCATTAAAAGTGACGTTGCTTTTGCCGGGAAGCTGAAGGCATTGTATCCTCACTCGTTTGTCGTGCTTGTGGGGACTCATCCTTCGGCTTGCGCAGAAGAGACGTTGGGTTATTCGGATGCGGTGGATGCGGTCGCTATTGGAGAATATGATTGTATCGTGAATGAGCTAGCGAATGTTCTGGACGCAGGAAAGGATCTGCGGGAGGTTCGAGGGCTTTGTTTTTGGGACGGGAAGGAGTTTGTACGAACCGCGCCTATGCCACCGATGAAGAATTTGGATGATCTTCCTTTTGCCTCACAATTTATCAAGGAACATTTAAATGAGAGGGATTACTTTTTCGCTGCTGCCACATATCCCTCTATCCAGATATTTACCGGGCGTGGATGTCCCTTTCGTTGTAATTTCTGTGTCTATCCGCAAACGATGCATGGGCATGCTTTTCGGGCACGATCCGCAGAGAATGTGGTGGCCGAGTTCGAATACATTGCCGCTAATTTCCCAGATGTGAAAGAGGTAGTAATCGAAGATGATACATTTACAGCCAATAAGAAGCGAGTATTGGACATTTGTCGTTTGTTAGTGGAAAAGAAATTGAATAAACGGCTGAAATGGTTATGTAATGCTCGTGTAGACCTTGATTTGGAAACGATGTTGGCTATGAAAAAGGCCGGATGTCGTTTGATTATTCCGGGTATAGAGAGTGGTAGCCAACAGATATTGGATAACATCAAGAAAGGAACGAAGGTGGAATATTTCTATCAGTATGTTGCCAACGCTAAAAAGGCGGGTTTGTTAATACATGCTTGTTATATGGTCGGTAACCAAGGCGAAACCCGGGAAACCATGGAAGAGACTCTTCGGTTAGCGTTAAGGTTGAATACGGATACCGCCCAGTTTTTCCCGTTGATACCTTATCCCGGTACGGAGGCTTATCAGTGGGCGAGGGAAAATAACTATATAGAGACGGATTATGAGAAGTATTGTTTGCCGGATGGTACACATAACACCGTATTGTCTTTACCGGATCTTTCCGCAGGGGAAATGGTTGATTTCTGTAATAGGGCACGGAAGAAATATTATTTACGTGCCAGTTACATTTTACACAGGCTGAGAGTCGGTTTGCGTAATCCTTCAGACTTGAAACGTTCGCTTAAGGCATTCGCTAAGTTGAAACGTTATTTATTTAAATAATCATTTGTATTTAACGTGTTGCCTCTTGTATCCATTATAACCCCGTGTTATAATGCGGCTCCTTTTATATCCCAAGCGATTGAGTCCGTATTGGCTCAATCGTTTGGGGATTGGGAGATGATTATTGTGGATGATTGTTCTAGTGATGATTCACTCTCAATCATTCAAAAGTATGCGAGAATAGATTCCCGTATTCGATATTTACGGACGGATAAACCATCCGGTTCGCCTACGTTACCCCGTAATATGGGAATAAAGGAAGCGAAAGGACGGTATATTGCTTTCTTGGATAGCGATGATATATGGTTACCGAATAAGCTAAGCGATCAGTTAAAAGTCTTCGAGAAATCCGAGGTCGCTATTGTTTTCTCTAACTATGAGAAAGTAAGTCTAGGCGGAGAGCGATGCGGGCGTGAGGTAATAGCTCCTTGTGAGGTTGATTATCGTTTGTTGTTGAAAGGGAATTGTATAGGATGCTTGACAGCCATGTATGATTCAGCCTTGACGGGAAAGATATTTTTCAAGGAAATTGGGCATGAGGATTATGTATGTTGGCTTTCTATCTTAAAGCAAGGGTATAAAGCGCAGAACACAAATACGGTGACGGCTCTTTACCGAGTTAGTGACCATTCGGTCTCTTCGAATAAATTAAAAGCCATGCGTTGGCAGTGGAACATTTTGAGAAATGAGATGGATTTGCCGGTGTATAAGGCTGTTTATTATTTTATTCATTATGCGATTAGAGCTTTTGCTAAGGCTATGAGGTGATCTTACTCAGTGAAATATTTGTATGCCTTAGATCTAGTGCTTACTCATAGACAAACTGTCTTGTAAAATAGAGGGCGATATTCTACTTCCAGCTTATGGAAAGTAAAATATCGCCCTCTATTAGTGTAGAAAAAATTGAGTATTTCATAGAATGAAAACTATAATCGGAGACTTGTTCCGGAAAAAAGTTCTATCTTTGTTCAACAACAGGTGTGGTAAGAAAAAAGGTTATGACGACTATGCGTAAATTACCGATAGGAATACAGAGTTTCGAAAATATTCGGAATGAGAACTATTTATATGTGGATAAGACTGCCTTGATTTACCAATTGGTGACGAAAGGTAAGCCTTACTTTCTGAGTCGTCCTCGCCGTTTTGGGAAAAGTTTATTGATATCTACGTTAGAAGCCTATTTCCAAGGGAAAAAAGAACTGTTTAAAGGATTGGCTATCGATCAGCTAGAGCAGGATTGGAATGTTTATCCGGTATTGTATTTCAGTGATTTGAACCAACTCAATGATATAAGTTTAGACTATGACTATGCGACCCTTTGCGGGATTACCCATGCGGAGTTGGTCGATAATCTAACACCGGAATTAGGAATGCGAGGGGAAAGATTAGGGGTGTCTTTATGTTAAATCCCATCCGTATGTGGGCGAGTTTTAGTATATTTGTGTTGACTTTAAATGTAAATAGATTATATGGAAAAACAAAAACAACAACCCCAGCGGTTGCAATCATTGGATGCCCTTAGGGGTTTTGACATGCTCTTTATTATGGGCGGTGCTTCTTTATTTGTCGCTTTGGCGACATTGTTTCCGAATCCTTTTTTTCAGGCGATAGCCGGGCAGATGGAACATGTGGAATGGAACGGATTGGCGCATCACGACACGATCTTCCCATTGTTCCTCTTTATTGCGGGTATCTCGTTTCCGTTCTCACTAGAGAAGCAACGAGGAAAAGGTATGACGGAAGGGGCGATTTATAAGAAGATCGTCCGTCGGGGGATTACCTTGGTTTTCTTGGGATTGGTATATAACGGGCTATTGTCGTTCGAATTTGACCACCTGCGTTGTGCGAGCGTGCTGGCGCGTATCGGGTTGGGATGGATGTTCGCAGCCTTGTTGTTTGTCCGTTTCGGTTGGAAAGTGCGTGCGGGGATAACGGTTCTTATTTTGGTTGGCTATTGGCTGGCGATGGCTTTTGTGCCTGTGCCGGACGCCGGTGGAGCGGGGCCATTCACGCTCGAGGGAAACTTGGTAGGGTATATTGACCGCCTGTTTCTTCCCGGACGTTTGCACGAGACTGTTTTTGATCCGGAGGGTTTATTCTCCACCGTCCCTGCGATTGCCACGGCAATGTTGGGTATGTTCACTGGTGAATGGATTAAGTTACGGAAAGAGGGGCTGACCGACCGAAATAAAGTGCTTTGTTTAGTAGGAGCGGGAGCTGTATTGTTGATCGTCGGCTTGTTATGGAGCTTGGTCTTCCCTATCAATAAGAAGCTATGGACAAGCTCTTTTGTCTGTGTGGTAGGTGCTTATTCCGTTTGGATGTTTGCTTTGTTCTTCTATATCATAGATGTATTGGGGTGGCGTAAATGGACCTTGTTTTTTACCGTGATCGGCATGAACTCTATTACGATCTATTTGGCACAGCGTTTCATCCGTTTCTCCTATACTTCCGAGGCTATATTCGGAGGGTTGGCGAAATTGATGCCCGAGACCGCCCAGCCTTTGGTTAGCGCTATCGCATATATCGCTGTTTGTTGGGGATTCTTGTATTTCTTATATCGCCAACGTATTTTCTTGAAAGTATAATAGACGGATGGAGAAGAAGAAATTAAATCGGTTGGAGTCATTGGACGTACTCCGTGGCTTCGACCTTTTTTGCTTAGTGGTGTTGGAGATGGTGTTGCATCCGCTGGCCCATGCGATTGATATGCCTTGGTTTAATTCTTTTATGTGGGGATTCTCGCATGTGGAATGGGAGGGATTTTCTACGTGGGATCTCGTGATGCCCTTATTCTTATTCATGGCGGGAGTTTCCATGCCTTTCTCTTTGTCTCGTTATAAGGATATGCCCGATAAGATGGCGGTATATCGGCGGATCGGGAAACGGGTGCTACTGCTTTGGGTCTTCGGTATGATGTGCCAAGGTAATTTATTGGCTTTGGACCCGGACCGGGTTTATTTGTATTCAAATACTTTGCAGTCGATCGCTATGGGGTATTTGATTGCTTCCTTGTTATTCTTGTATGTAAGGATACGGGTACAGATCGGTATAGCGGCGGCTCTTTTATTAATCTTTTGGGGAGCGATGGAGTTTATTACGGTCGGTAACTATGGGGGAGGTTCGTACACACCGGATAGTAATTTGGCCGAATGGATCGATCGCACCGTACTGGGACGTTTCCGGGATGGGGCGACGGTGGAGAACGGGGAGGTGATATTCGCTACTTGGTATCGTTATACATGGATACTGAGCAGCTTGAATTTCGGGGTAACCGTGTTGACCGGGTTGTTCGCCGGATATATCCTAAAGAACAAATTATATTCCGAGCGGCTCAAATTACGGATGTTATTCGGTATTGGTCTGGGTATGGTTATCGCCGGATGGCTTTGGGGTATCGAGCTTCCCGTTATTAAGAAACTGTGGACTAGTTCGATGGTATTGGTGAGCAGTGGGTACTGTTTCTTGCTTATGGGGTTGTTCTATTATTGGATCGACTATAAAGGGCATCGAAAGTATACGACTTGGCTGAAAGTGTACGGCATGAATTCAATACTGGCTTATATGCTTACTAACGTGGTAAGTTTTAGGTGTATCGGCGAATCCTTGTTTTTCGGAACCCAGCAATATTTAGGAAATTATTATCCGATGCTCATTGCCATGTGCAATGTATCGGTAATTTATGTACTTTTGTATGCGTTTTATAAACATAATATTTTCCTTAAAGTATAGAAACAAGAAAACTTAGATCGAAGAAAGATGGAATCAATCAAACAAATATACCGGATTGGTCATGGCCCTTCAAGCAGTCATACCATGGGGCCGATGCGTGCGGCACAAATGTTCTTGGAACGTAACCGGGGCGCTGTTCGTTTTAACGTAACCTTATATGGTAGCCTAGCGGCTACGGGAAAAGGCCATATGACGGATGCCGCTATTCTTGAGGTATTACAGCCGGTAGCGAAGACAAATATTACTTGGGAACCCAAGACTTTCTTGCCGTTTCACCCGAACGGGATGTTGTTCGAGTCGTATAATGAGAGTGGCGAGGAGCTGGATACGTGGACCGTATATAGTATCGGCGGCGGTACCTTGGCGAACGAGTCTTTCAATGAGTTGAGGACGGAGCAAGTATACGATATGCATACGATCAAGGAGATACAGGCTTGGTGTGAGAAGACTGGCCATTCCTATTGGGAATATGTCGAGCAGCACGAAGGCCCTTCTATCTGGGATTATCTGGCTGAGGTATGGGAAGTGATGCAGGATGCGGTTCGTCGTGGTCTGGAAGCGGAAGGCATCTTGCCGGGAGGTTTGGGCATTCGTCGTAAGGCTTCCGATTATATGATTCGTGCGAAAGGCTATGGCAGCAGTATCAAGAGCCGGGGAATGGTGTATGCCTATGCCTTGGCGGTGTCAGAGGAGAACGCGTGCGGTGGGAAGATCGTGACCGCTCCGACTTGTGGTTCTTGCGGTGTAATGCCTGCGGTCCTTTATCACTTGAAGGAGACGCGTGAGTTCCGTGATTCCCGTATATTGCGTGCGTTGGCTACGGCAGGCTTGTTTGGAAATGTGGTGCGTACGAATGCCTCCGTATCGGGGGCAGAGGTAGGTTGCCAAGGTGAGGTTGGCGTGGCTTGCGCTATGGCTGCCGCTGCCCCGGCTTGGGGGGGGTTTGCGTTGTGCCTGCCGCTGCCGCCAGTCAGTTGTTTGGTGGTACGCCCGCACAGATCGAGTATGCCGCCGAGATGGGATTGGAGCATCACTTGGGATTGACTTGCGATCCTGTTTGTGGCTTGGTACAAATCCCTTGTATCGAGCGAAACGCTTTTGCCGCCGCCCGTGCACTTGACGCGAATACGTTCTCGAACTTCTCCGACGGAAAACACCGGGTAAGTTTTGATCAGGTGGTTGAGGTGATGCGCCAGACAGGTAATGATTTGCCCAGTCTTTATAAGGAGACCTCGGAAGGTGGTTTGGCGAAGAACATGGAGAACTCGAATAATTAAAAGATACTATTTGATTTACTAATAAATAATCTACTATTGATGATAAACGGAAAGAAAAGCCTGTTTTACACGGTATTGATGGCCGGTGCCTTGATGTCCTGCGGGGGCCCTAAACAGGCTCCAAGCGAAGAGGTAGCGAAGAGTGGTAATCCTGTATTCGAGGGTTGGTACGCCGATCCGGAGGGAATTATTTACGGGGATACCTATTGGATTTACCCGACTACGAGTGATTTATATGAGAAGCAAACCTTCTTCGATTGCTTCTCTTCCAAGGATTTGGTGAATTGGACCAAGCATACCGCCATTCTTGATACGGCAGAGGTGAAATGGGCGAAGATCGCTATGTGGGCTCCTTCGGTAATCAACAAGGATGGCAAGTATTATCTTTTCTTCGGGGCGAATGACGTGCATGAGGGAGAGATCGGAGGCATCGGTGTTGCCGTGAGCGATCGTCCGGAAGGGCCTTATAAGGATTTGCTGGGTAAGCCGCTGATCAACGAGATCGTGAACGGGGCGCAGCCGATCGATCAGTTTGTTTTCCACGACGCTGACAATGATGAGTATTATATGTATTACGGTGGTTGGAAGCACTGCAACATGGTACGCTTGAACAAAGACTTTACCGGACTTATACCGTTTGAGGACGGAACGATTTATAAAGAGGTAACTCCCAAGGATTACGTGGAAGGCCCGTTTATGTTTAAGAAGAATGGTAAATATTACTTCATGTGGAGTGAGGGTGGTTGGACCGGACCGGATTACAAGGTCGCTTACGCCATCTCCGATTCTCCTTTTGGCCCGTTCAATCGTATCGGGGAGGTCTTGCGGCAAAATTTCGATATGGCAAACGGAGCGGGTCACCACTCGATCATGCATGTGCCGAATTCGGAAGATTACTACATCGTGTACCATCGCCGGCCGGCCGGGGTCAAGACACGTGACCACCGGGAGACTTGTATCGAGAAGATGACGTTCAACGAGGAGGGATTGATCAATCCCGTGGAGATTACGACCGAAGGAGTTGAGGCTCGCACGATCCAATAATTACTTCCGATAGAAATGAAAGGCGGGTTCGAAGAGAATCCGCCTTCCTCTCGAAAGGAATCGTATTTCCTCTCGAATGAAAAAAAGAAGGATTACATAGCAAGAAAACTTAGGTTTTACTTGCTATGTAATTTTTTTATACTACTTTTGACGCATATGTCAAACTATAATGACAAACGATAGTGACAAAACAAAAAATAATATTTTATTATGGAAGCGAAAGATATGAATGAGATGGAGCCTCGCATCATAGAAGCGGCGAAGCGAGTGTTTGTCCGAAAGGGGTACGAGGCGGCTACCATGAGTGACGTGGCGGCAGAAGTGGGTATTGGCAGGACGGCCTTACATTATTATTATAGGACGAAAGAGATTCTGTTCGACGCTATTTTCGGGCAATTGCTTTCTTCATTGTTGCCGAACATCGATCGGGTTTTGGATGAGAAGAGTACGATGCTGGAGAAAATGCCGGTGATCGTTGATCTGTATATGGGAATTGTTCGTGCGAACCCGATGTTCCCGAATTTTGTGGTGGGCGAGTTAAATAGAGATCCGGAACGTTTATTCCAGACCGTGCTGAAAGATCCGAAAAAAATACAGCCCATCTTGCGTCTTCGTCGTCAGATAGAGGAGGAGATGGACAAGGGGCTTCTACGGAAGATACCGGTCATAGATTTGGTTTCGACCTTGGTGAGCCTAGTGGTCTTCCCGTTGTTGATCCGCAAGCCACTAGCGGCGGCTTTTTTGGATAACGATATGGGGCGGTTTGAGGAATATATGGATAGGCGCAGGGATTTGATCGTCGAGGTAATAACCCAGCTGATGGTCCCGGATGCTAGATGATGGATTTGTTCAATTTAATAAACATATCATAGAGTATATGAGAGGTGTATATGTATTATTGTTAATTAGCCTGTTGGGTTATACCGGAAGGGTTAGCGGACAGGAATCGGTCACGATCACCCAATGTTACGAGTGGGCGAGGGCGAATTATCCGCAGATTCATCAAATGGGTTTGATCGATCAGACGGAGCGTTATAGCTTGAGCAATGTGGGCAAGGCTTGGCTTCCCCAGCTTTCGGTAAGCGGTAAGGCAAGCTATCAGAGCGACGTGACGAAGTTGCCTTTGGATGGCGATAAGATCTCCTCGCTTCTTCCCGGCTTTGAGATCCCTAGCTTGAGCAAGGATCAGTATCAAGTCGTGGCGCAGGTGGACCAGACGATTTGGGACGGCGGTAGCACCCGTTCGGCCCGTGCCTTGACTCGTGCCGAGGCGATCGCCAACCGGGAGCAATTGGAAAGTGAGTTGTATGCGCTGAACGACCGGGTGAATCAAATCTACTTCGGTTGCCTGCTGCAAGACGAGTTGATACGTCAGAACGCTTTGCTTCAAAAGGAGTTGCAGGTCAATATCGAGCGTATCAAGGCGATGATAGACAATGGCGTGGCGAATCAATCGGATCTGGAAAGTATGGAAGTGGAACTGCTGAATGCCCGCCAAAATGAGATTGAGCTAAGAGCGTCTCGCACGGCATATCGGCAGATGTTGGCGACCTTTATCAATAAACCGTTGACGGATCAAGTCGTCTTGAAGACTCCGGAGTCACCCGAGCGTTCATTGTCCACGCAAATCAACCGTCCGGAATTACGGGCCTTGGATGCTAAGAGCGAATGGATCGAGACGCAAAACAAGCAGGTAACGGCGGGCTTGATGCCTCGTATCGGAGCTTTCGTACAAGGTGGTTACGGACGGCCGGGCTTGAACATGCTGGAGGATAGTTTCGAGCCTTATTATGTGGCCGGTGTCCGTCTTTCTTGGAATCTGGGGAAGTTGTACACGCTGAAGAACGACCGGAGGAAGATCGAGGTAAGCCGTCGCCAGATTGATGTGCAACGGGAGACCTTCTTATTCAATACCCGCCTGCAACTTTTGCAGCAAAACACGGAGATAAAGAAAATGACGGACCTGATGCGTGCCGATGACGATATCATCCGTCTGAGAACAAGCATCAAGCAGGCGGCGGAGGTGAAGCTGGAGAATGGCGTGATTTCTGTCACGGACCTAATCCGGGAGATCAACGCCGAGGATATGGCCCGGCAAACCGCCGCGGCGCACCGTGTACAGCGCTTGATGACCATTTATAATTATATGTATACAACGAATTAAATAGAGTATGACAAATACAATTAATTTATGAGACATTTGATTTTTATCAGCTTATGCAGCCTTCTATGGACGGCTTGCGGTAATACAGACAATGATTTTGACGCTTCCGGCACCTTTGAGGCAACCGAGATATTGGTATCTTCGGAAGCCAACGGTAAGATCATGGAACTGAATATCGAGGAGGGCGATCGCTTGGATGCCGGCGCCATCGTGGGTTACGTGGATAGCACCCAGCTTTTTCTGCGGAAGATGCAACTCTCTGCCAGCCTTCGCTCGGTAGATATTCGCAAGCCGGATATCCGTAAGCAGATCGCTGTCTTGGAACAACAAATCGCCACGGCTAAGACCGAGCAACAGCGACAGGAAAACTTGGTGCGTGCGAAAGCGGGTAACCAAAAGCAACTGGACGATATCGTGAATAACATCAAATATCTTCAGAAACAACTGGATGCCCAATACTCCTCCTTAAGCAAGACGACGGGAGGTGCCGACGCCGAGGCGGAAGGCCTGCAATACCAGATCATGCAATTGGATGATCAACTGATGAAAAGCCGTATCCTCAATCCCCAGACCGGTACGGTATTGGTGAAATACGCCGAGCCGGGAGAGGTGACGGCGGCAGGCAAACCGCTTTACAAGATCGCCGATACGGACTTGCTTTATCTCCGCGCCTATGTGACGGCGGATCAGTTATCCCACCTGAAACTAGGGCAATCTCTCAAGGTCTTCGCCGACTATGGGAATGATCGCCGGGAATACCCCGGTACGATCACGTGGATCTCCGATAAATCCGAGTTTACCCCGAAAGGTATCCAGACGAAGGACGAACGGGCTAATTTGGTATATGCCATCAAGATCGCCGTCCGCAACGATGGTTATCTGAAGATCGGGCAATATGGGGAGATTAAATATGAATAATGAGATTCATATAAATCATATCACCAAGCGTTATGGCGATGTCGAGGCCCTGCGGGATCTGTCGCTGGAGATCGGCTCTGGTGAGTTGTTCGGGTTAATCGGTCCGGATGGGGCGGGAAAGACCACCCTGTTCCGTATCCTGACCACGTTGTTGCTGGCCGATAGCGGTACCGCCTCTGTCTGCGGCTTGGACGTGGTGAAAGACTTGAAGGAGATCCGTCGGCGGGTAGGATATATGCCCGGCCGCTTCTCGCTCTACCAAGACCTGACAGTAGAGGAGAACTTGAACTTCTTCGCTACGGTCTTCAATACGACGATCGAGGAGAACTACGATCTGGTACGGGATATCTATAGTCAGATAGAGCCGTTCAAGCATCGGCGGGCGGGGAAGCTGTCCGGTGGTATGAAGCAGAAGCTGGCTTTGAGTTGCGCCTTGATCCATCGTCCGGATGTCTTGTTCTTGGATGAGCCTACGACGGGGGTCGATCCTGTCTCCCGCTCTGAGTTCTGGGATATGCTGGATCGTCTGAAACGGCAAGGCATTACGATACTTGTCTCTACGCCTTATATGGATGAGGCCTCCCGTTGCGACCGTATCGCTTTGGTGCGTTCTGGGGAATGCCTATCTATCGATACGCCGGTAGGTATCCGTACCTCATTCGATAGGCGGCTATACGCGGTGCGATGCGCGTCGATGTATAAGTTGTTGGGAGACTTGCGGGAGTTCCCGGATACAAACTCGTGTTTCGCTTTTGGAGATGCTCATCATCTTACGTTGAGGAGGGATGGGGAGGATGTCATGAGGCGATTACAGGAATATCTGAAAGGCAAAGGTTACGCAGATGTAAGCATCGAACGCCTTGAGCCAAGCGTTGAGGATTGTTTCATGGCCTTGTAAGAGAGGGGATGTGTCGCATTTCCCCAAGATTCGACCTCGCGTCGGGTGCGAAGTCGAATCTTGGAAAAATACGGGGCTTGCGTCAGGCGCGAGGTCGAATCGCGGAAAAATGCGAGGGCTCGCGTCGGGCGCGAGGTCGAATCTCGGGAAAATGCGGGGCTTGCGTCGGGCGCGAGGTCGAATCTCGGGGAAATGCGGGGCCTTGCGTCGGGTGCGTGGTTGAATCGCGGAAAAATGCGACATTGTAATTATGAAATAAGGATAAAAAATGAAAGCGATAGAAGTAAAACAACTGACCAAGCGTTTCGGCACCTTCACCGCCGTCGATCATATCAGTTTCGAGGTGGAGCCGGGCGAGATATTCGGCTTCCTCGGGGCAAACGGGGCAGGGAAGACCACCGCCATGCGTATGCTCTGCGGCCTGTCGGTCCCGACATCCGGCGAGGCCCGGGTAGCCGGTTTCGATGTCTACCGGGAGAGCGAGTCCATCAAACGGAATATCGGATACATGAGCCAGAAATTCTCCCTATACGGCGATCTAAAGGTATGGGAGAATATCCGTCTCTTCGGCGGTATCTACGGCTTGTCTAAACGGCAGCTGTCCCAGAAAACGGATGAGTTGCTGGATATCCTCGGGCTGGAAAAGGAGCGGAATACCTTGGTCGATTCCCTGCCCTTGGGGTGGAAACAGAAGCTATCCTTCTCCGTGGCGATCATCCATGATCCCAAGATCGTTTTCTTGGATGAGCCTACCGGAGGCGTCGATCCCGTCACCCGCCGCCAGTTCTGGGAGTTGATCTATGAGGCCGCCGCCCGGGGGATTACGATCTTCGTCACCACCCATTATATGGATGAGGCGGAGTATTGTAACCGTGTCTCCATCATGGTAGACGGAAAGATCGAAGCGTTAGACAGTCCCTCCGCCTTGAAGCGGGATTTTAAGACAACGAATATGAACCAAGTCTTCCACGCCTTGGCTCGAAAAGCAACGAGAGGAGAATAAACGATGAAACAATTCATATCCTTTGTTAGAAAGGAGTTCTATCACATTTTCAGGGACGCACGCACGACAATGATCCTCTTGCTCATGCCCGTCATCCTGATCATCTTGTTCGGATATGCCATCACGACCGAGATCAAGCGTGTGCCGATCGCTATTTTCGACCAAAGCCGGGATGAGCTGACACTGAAGATGGCAGACCGCTTGAATGCCAGCGAGTACTTCGAGCTGTATACGACCGTCGATAGCTATGAGGATGCCGGGGCCTTGTTTCGGCAAGGAAAGGTACACGTCATAGTTGTCTTCCCCCCCGGGTACGCTTCCACGGCCGATGCCCAAGTACAAGTCTTGGCGGACGCTACCGATCCGAACGAGGCCACGCAGCTAATCGCCTATTGCTCGGCGATCATTGCGGAGCAGTTGAAAGGAGAGTCGGCGGTTGAGGGTAAAGCCGTGACCCCGGTTACCACTTTGCTCTACAACCCTCAAATGAAAGGCGCCTACAACTTCGTTCCCGGCGTGATGGGCTTGATCCTTATCCTTATATGCGCCATGATGACCTCGATCGGCATCGTGAAAGAGAAGGAGATGGGAACGATGGAAGTCCTGCTGGTCTCCCCGCTGAAACCCATCTACATCATTCTAGCCAAGGCGATCCCATACCTATTGCTGAGTATGGTGAATATCGCTACGATCTTGCTACTATCCTATTTCCTGCTGGACGTTCCGATAAAAGGCAGCCTGCTGTTGCTGGTTTCCGTGTCCATCCTGTACGCGATCGTATCCCTCTGCCTGGGCCTGCTGATCTCCACGGTAGCCGATACCCAGCAGGCGGCTATGTTGATCAGCGGTATCGCCTTGATGCTTCCGATCATGTTGTTGAGCGGCATGATGTTCCCGATAGAGAATATGCCGGATATCCTGCAATGGTTCTCCCATATCGTTCCGGCCAAATGGTATATCATCGCCGTGAAGGACGTGATGATCAAGGGGCTTCCCGCCGTGTCGATCTTGAAGGAGATCGGGATACTGTCGTTCATGGCGGTCGTGCTGGTATTCTTGAGTGTGAAACGTTTTAAAATACGATTATAAGCTATGTTACGATATTTGTTAGAGAAAGAGTTCAAGCAGATCCGTCGGGACCGGTTCATGCCGAAGATTATCTTCATCATCCCGATCATGCAGTTGATCATCTTGCCTTTCGCCGCTAATTTCGAGATGCGAAATATTAACCTTAGCATCGTGGACAACGATCATTCCGTCACCTCCATGCAATTGGTAGATAAGGTACTATCCTCCGGATATTTCCGCCTGACAGACCGGTCGGATCGTTACGACGAGGCGCTGACCTCGGTGGAGAGCAATGAGTCCGATATCATTCTGGAAATCCCCTCTGATTTCGAGCGGGACTTGGGGAAGGAGGGCAGGGCGGACGTGATGATCGCCGCTAACGCCGTGAACGGAACTAAGGGCGGCTTGGGTAGCTCCTACCTCTCCTCGATTATACAGGATTTCAATAGGGAGAAAGGTTTCGCCTCTATGGGATCGGGCAGGGGAGTGGCTTCGATTAACCTGTTCAATCCCCACTTGAGTTACAAGATCTATATGGTTCCCGGCATCATGGTATTCTTGCTGACGATTGTCGGGGGATCGATCTCCGCCTTGAATATCGTGAGCGAGAAGGAGAAAGGGACGATCGAGCAGATAAACGTCTCGCCCGTACCCAAGTCCCTGTTCCTGCTGTCGAAGCTGATCCCTTTCTGGGTGATAGGCTTTGTCCTGCTGACGGTGGCGATCCTTATCGCTTGGCTGATCTACGGCTTGGTGCCGGAGGGGAGTTTCGGGGTGATCTATTTGTTCGCCGCCGTATATTTGATCGCTTTTACGGGATTTGGCTTGGCGATCTCCTCCTTCTCGTCCACGCAGCAACAAGCGATGCTTACGGCGTTTTTCTTCTTGATCATTTTCGCCTTGCTAAGCGGATTGTTCACGCCGATCAGCAGTATGCCGGAATGGGCGCAGAAGATCACGCTGGCGAACCCGGTGCGTTATTTCGTGGATGTGATGCGTATGGTCTATTTAAAGGGGAGCGGCTTTGCCGATTTACGGGGACATTTTGTGATTGTCTGTCTATTTGCTGTTTTTTTTAATCTGTTAGCGGTAATTAGTTATCGTAAAAAGGGGTAGTTCGGAAATAAATGTTTTCTTTGTATCCCGTTTACGGATTATAAACTAATACAGCGAAAAAACATGTCATTTATCATTGTCGTACTTTGTTTGGCCTTATTGATTGTCTTGATATCCTACTTTAAGGTGGATGCTTTCATCGCGTTTCTGATCTCCTCTATCTTGGCGGGCATCGCTTTGGGTATTCCGTTGGAGAAGCTGCCGGACTCGGTGAATAACGGTATCGGGAGTATCTTGGGTGGGTTGACGTTGATTATCGTATTAGGCGCTATGCTAGGCAAGTTGGTGGCCGAGAGCGGAGCGGCACAGAAGATCGCTTCCGTGATGGTGTCGCTTTTTGGTACTAAGCATATACAATGGGGGCTGATGGTGACAGGCTTTGTCGTGGGTATTCCGTTATTTTATGGGATCGGATTTGTGTTGTTGGTGCCATTGATCTTCTCGATCGTGTATAAATACAAGCTTCCGGCGGTCTATATCGGGTTGCCGATGTTGGCGGCGTTGTCCGTGACGCATGGATTCCTGCCCCCGCATCCGTCTCCGGTAGCCTTGGTGGTACAATTCAACGCGAATATCGGCCTTACGCTGATCTACGGTTTATGTTTGGCGATTCCGGCTATCATTATCGCCGGGCCGGTGTTCGGCAGTCGGTTGAAACATATAAAATCCGGTCCGGTCACGTTGTTCGAGCAGAAAGAGGATAGCGGGAGATATAGCATGCCGGGCAAGGCGAATAGTTTTATCAGCGCTACGTTGCCTGTCTTTTTACTGATTATCGTGACGGTTATTCCTTATTGCTTTAAGGATATGGGCGAGATGGCGAGCGGGATAGTCTCTTTTATTGGTGCTCCTTCCATTGTAATGCTGATCGCCTTGTTGTTCGCTACATATACGCTGGGCATCCGGCAGGGACGTAGTATCAAGTCGGTTATGGCAGTCTATGGGGAGGCCGTGAAAGATATCTCTATGATCCTTTTGATCATCGCGGGTTCCGGTATCTTCAAGCAGATCATGGAGGATAGCGGGGTAAGCAATGAGCTGGCGACAAGCCTAGAGCAATTGCCCGTTCATCCGTTGATCTTGGGTTGGTTGATCTCTGCCGTGATCCGTTTGTGCGTGGGATCGGCTACGGTGGCGGCGTTGACGGCGGCGGGCGTGGTGATGCCTTTAGTTACGCAAACGGGTGCGAACCCGAACTTGATGGTTTTATCTTTAGGAGCGGGTAGCTTGATGTTCTCGCATGTCAACGATTCCGGCTTCTGGATGTTCAAGGAATATTTTAACCTAAGCATAAAGGATACGATCTGCTCATGGTCTATCATGGAGACGATCGTGTCGGTTGTAGGATTGATCGGGGTAATGATCTTAAATATGATTGTATAATAAAAGAATGATTGAGCAATGAGAAAGAGATGGTTGCTTAGTATCGTTATTATGCTTTTCCCTTTCGTCGCCTCGTTTGCGGCGGACCCGGAGGAAGGTACTTATCCAACGGTCGGGAGGCTTTTTCATATAGCACGAAGCGTGAATAAGAACTTGGTTTGTTACGATGTGAATCTGAGGGATGGTAAGCTGGATACACATGATCCCTTGAACGTTTATTGGGTCAATCGGGAAAAGCATCCGGGGGAAACCAATGGCTTGAGCTATATACAACGGAAAATGGCTTATGGGTATAAACTGATCTCGGCGAGTGATAATGCTTGTGTGTGCTCATTGACCGCTTATCCCTCCCGCCAGTTGACGATTACCAAACGTGATTCCCGCTATGTATGCTACATAACGATCAACAACCAACAGGCGATTCTCCAATCCCTCTACGTTAAAGCCAGCTCTAAGAATCCTTTAAGCGTCGAGTATGTAGAGCTACAAGGAATCTCTGTCGCCACGAATCAACCGGTAACGGAAAGAGTCAGGAAATAGACCAATATATTTTTTTACTAATCATATAAATGAAAGAAATTATGAGCATGATTAACGCAGATGAGAATTTTGAGAAATTAGGGTTGACCTTACCTCCCGCACCGGCTCCGGCCGGAGTTTACAAGCCTTGTGTGATAGATGGTAAATACCTGTATCTTTCCGGTCACGGGCCTGTGCGGAATGATAAGTCCTTGATCATCGGACGTATCGGTAAGGACTTGACGATGGATGAAGGCAAACTCGCCGCCCAGCAAGTAGGACTTACCATGTTGGCGACCATCCAGGCGAACCTTGGTAGCTTCAACAAGATAAAGAGAGTGATCAAGGTATTGGGTATGGTAAATTGTACGCCCGATTTCGGAAAGCATCCTTATGTGATCAATGGCTGTAGCGAGTTGTTCGCCGCCGTATGGGGGCCGGATAACGGTGTAGGTACCCGTAGCGCCGTAGGATTCGGTTCTCTTCCCGATAATATTCCTGTAGAGATAGAGGCTCTGTTCGAATTATACGAATAAGCCATGGGCGATTGGTACGTCATAAGTAATGTAGACCGGATAGACTCGCCTGCCTTGGCGTTCTATCCGGATCGTATTTCCGGCAATATCGAGTTGGCCAAGAGGATCATAGGCGATACGAACCGGCTTCGTCCGCACGTGAAGACGAATAAGGCGGCTGAGGTATCCCGCATGCTGCTGGATGCCGGAATCCGGAAGTTCAAGTGCGCTACGATTGCCGAGGCCGAGATGCTGGGGCATATGAATGCCCCAGATGTATTATTAGCCTATCAGCCGGTAGGTCCGAAGATTTCCCGCTTATTAGATTTGATAAAGGCATATCCCGCCACCCATTACTCCTGCTTGGTAGATCAAGCGGAGAATGCCCGTGCGATCTCGGCTCTTTGCGAGGCCGGGAATATCACCTTGGATGTCTTTATCGATCTGAACGTGGGAATGAATCGTACCGGAGTCCTCCCGGAGAGAGCGGAGGCGCTGGTGGATGCCATTCTGCCGCTGAAGTCTCTGCAGATTATCGGGTTGCATGGCTACGACGGACATATACATGACGCGGAGCTATCGGTACGTTGCCAAGGCGCGGATGCAGCGTACGCCTTGACCGAACGTGTGTTCCGGGAGATATCCCGCAAGTTTGCCTATCCATTGGTAAAGGTGATGGGAGGTACTCCTACATTCCCGATGTACGCGAAGCGGAAGGATTGCGAATGCAGTCCCGGCACGTTTGTGTTCTGGGATTGGGGGTATGGAAACGCTTATCCGGATATGCCGTTCAAGGTAGCCGCCTTATTGATGACTCGGGCCATTTCCGTGCTGGATGAGCATCATGTTTGCGTAGATCTTGGTTACAAGGCGGTAGCCTCGGAAAGTCCTTTGCCCCGTGTGTTTTTCTTGAACCATCCGGAGGCGAAACCTATCTCCCAGAGCGAGGAGCATCTGGTCTTGGAAGTCCCGGACAGTCGGCTCTATCCATTAGGTTCCGTATTCTATGGCATTCCCGTTCATATTTGTCCTACGGTCGCTTTATACGACAAGGCTTATGTGATCCGGGATCGTGAGGCGATCGGCGAATGGCCTATCATTGCCCGTTCACGCCGCATCACCTATTAACGGTAATCAAATTATCAATTATCAACTCTCAATTAATAAAATGAATAAGCCATTTATTATCGACGCCCATCTCGACCTTAGCATGAACGCTTTGGAGTGGAATCGGGATTTGCGTGAACCCCTAAAAGAAATCAATCGGAGAGAAATCGGTATGACCGATAAGCCCGACCGTGGAAACGCCACTATATCGTTTGAGGAACTGCGTAAAGGAAACGTCGGGTTAGTAGTCGCCACCCAGATCGGTCGCTATGTAGGGCCGGATAATCCACTTCCCGGTTGGCATTCCCCGGAACAAGCTTGGGCGCAGACCCAAGGCCAACTCGCTTGGTATAAGGCGATGGAAGAGGAGGGCCAGATGGTCATGATCCGGGATAAGAAGGCCTTGGAAGCGCATCTGGCTCTTTGGAAAGACGGTGAACCCGCCGACAAGAAGCCGATCGGTTATGTATTAAGTATCGAGGGCGCCGACTCGTTCATCACGGTGAATCATGTGGAAAGGGCGTATGCTTATGGCTTGAGGGCGGTTGGCCCGGCACATTACGGCCCCGGAAGGTATGCCAACGGTACGGATTCTACCGGTCATCTGAATGCCATGGGGAAAGAGTTGTTGCGTACCATGGATCGCTTGGGTATGATTCTTGACGTGACCCATTTATGTGATGAGGCTTTCTGGGATGCGTTGGATTTGTATAAGGGACCGATTTGGGCGAGCCATAACAACTGTCGGGCCTTCGTAGATCACAACCGTCAGTTTAGCGACGAGATGATCAAGGCGTTGATAGAGCGTGGCGCCGTGATCGGTATCGCCCTAGACGCTTGGATGATGGTACCGAACTGGGTGCGAGGCGAGTCTACTCCAAGAGGCATGAACTGTGGTATGGAGATTATGGCGAACAATATCGATCATGTCTGCCAATTGGCTGGAAACGCGAACCATGTGGCTATCGGCAGTGATCTGGATGGTGCTTTCGGTACGGAGCAATGCCCGTATGACCTAGTAACGATCGCCGATCTCCAAAAGATATTCCCGATCCTTCAATACCGTGGCTTTACGGACGATGCTATCAACCGTATCGCCTCTGGTAACTGGATTGAGTTCTTACGGAAGCATTTGCCGGAATAAGCTACTGCAACCCGGGTTGCAGTGATACCGCGATGTGGATGCAGTGTTACTGCAACCTGGATTGCAGCGTCACTGCATCCGCATCGCGGTAAAAAGACAAACACGGTGAGTCTATTTTATATCTGCAATACCAAGACGAACCGGCATCCCTTCTTATATTCCTTATCGATAGATAGGGTTCCGTTTAATTTACTAGCCATCAGTGCGCAGATGGGTAATCCCAAACCATCGCCTTGCGCTAGATCCTTCGCCTCATTGAATGGCTTGAATAAGTTCTCTTTTAGATCATCCGGTATGCCTGTACCATTATCGGTAATGATAAATTGGCAAACATGAGCGCCTTTCCGTTTAAATTCCAGACGGATGTTACCGCTGGAAGTATATAATGCGGCATTCTTTAACAAATGCAATAAGACTTGCTCCAGATGCTCGGCGTTCGTCTTAATCTCCAATTGGGGCACGTCTGTTACGAGATTGACCTCCGGCTGAATATCCCCTTTAACCTTCTCCACGATTTTCTTACTGAAGTTTCCTACATTAAAAGAACTAACCTCATACGGTTCCATCAACGTATTCTCCAAGGAGGAAAGCTCTTGGATATGAACCGTAAACTGTTTCAAAGCCTCTACCCGTGTCCATACATCCTCGGCCTGCTTCGGAGCTACCGCCTGTAATTCTTTGGCGGATGCGCTAAGCTTGTTCAAGGTAGGCTCCATCTGAACCGATATGTTTTGGATGAATTGGGCTTGTTGTTCGCTATGCTCGTTTGTCGTCTGGATGATTTTCTTTAATTTCTTGTTCAGCACAATAAAGCGTAATAGAAGGAATCCCAAGAAAAGCAAGGCGGCTATCAGGATTACCACGAATGTGATAAGTCCGACAATCATATATTGCTTAACAGACAATTTATCGTCTTTTTCCTGTATTGTCTGTAGGCTCTGATCGTATTTTTGTTGTAATGCCCCTAGTTTATCCTCTGCCGTAAGAGCTTTTACGGAATCCGTCCATACGATGTATTTGTCGTAGGTACGTTCCATCAGTGGGGCATTGTTTGCCTTACGAGCGATAGAGATCAGGTTCCGGTAGCAATCGTTCACCTTCTCATATTCTTTTTTCTCCTTATACTGGTTGATCAGTTTCTGGAAAGCAGCATCCCCCTGCTCGTTTTGCCCGAACGTATAATAATAACCTGCTTGGGTATATAATAAATTGTTCGATAACTTCTCATCGCCCGCTTGGCTGGCCAGATTATCTAATGTATTGAGTTGAACTTGCGCTTGGGCGGCGTTCTTTAGCTTAATATACATTTCCAACCGCTCTTTCGTTACTTGGAAGCGTTGCTCATAGAGCGATTTCTGCAACTTCTGTTCCTCGGTTAAGATGAATTGGTTCATCTGGCGGCAAAGATCGAATGCCTCTTGGTAATAATTCTCGCGATAATATAGATAAGCCGCCTGCGTACCGGCATCGATCGCTTGTTTGTAATCACCTTTTTGGGATAAGCTCTTGTAAGCTTGTAAAAAAAGATAACGAGCTTTGGTGTAGTCTTTTTTTTCCAGGCTGCTTTGTGCCTGTGTCATAAATTGATTCGTCGTATTTTGCGCCTGCATGACCGGACAGAGACAAAGTACAAGAGAGAGTAAAAGATAAGTGATCCTCATAACTTAAAATTTTAATTTGAAGTAAAAATATGTATTTACTAGGATTAAAGCAAAATATATCTGGGGAAAATAACCGGGATATTACAAATAGATGCGATTCTCTCAAGGAGGCTCGATCAAGTAGAATGAATCTATTTAAAGTTTATCGAGTTATTGCCATTTGATTTTTTATGTCTATGTTTGCAAATATCTTGACGCTAAGGGAGATGGAATAATGGATAAAACTATAGACGATTTGTTTATTCTAAAACTGATAAAAGCTGGTGATAGACTGGCTTTTAAACATCTGTTTGAGTTATATTTCACTCCTTTATGCCGCTTCGTACATTTATATATGAAGAAACCGGGAGCCGCCGAGGATATCGTAGTCGATATCTTTGCCAGCTTTTGGGAAAGACGGGAGACCTTACAAATCCAGATCACGTTGAAAGCCTATCTATTCCAGTCCGCACGGAATAGGGCCTTGAATTACCTAAGAGATAACGAGCGTTTTATCTCAACGGACGATTTTTCCTCTTTGGAACGTTTCGAGAATGACGAGACATTAGAAACTCAAGAGTTGCAACGCCTGATTCATGAGGCTATTTTCTCCCTTCCCCCGAAATGCCGTGATGTATTCAATAAGAGCCGTATGGACAACCTTTCAAATAAGGAGATAGCGGAGCAAATGAATATAAGCGTTAAAGCCGTGGAAGGGCATATTTCCAGAGCGTTAAAACAGATCCGGGCCTATTTGGGGGATGCCTATCACTACTTATGGTGATTTTATTTCCACAAGATTAAAAAAAATAATGAAAACTATGTAGGGTTATCGTCATTTGATGTGTCACACTAGAAAATGGCACTTCATGAATAAACATATACCATGGCAATTAATTATATCTCGTCTGAAGGATGAACAAGATGAGAGAGGTGAGAAGTTGTTCGAGGAATGGCTTCAAGGGGAAGGGAATGCTCATTTATATCAAGAACTAGAGGGATTATGGAGAGAGATCCGGGAGGAGGCTTCATCCTATACGCCGGATACCGCTTTTTATTGGCAACAACTGGAAAGTCGTATGTCCCAAGAGAACAAGGCTCCTAAAGTCGTCTCTATCTGGAAATTCCGTATGGCGGTAGCCGCGGCTTCCATATTATTGATCATTTCGTTGACCTTCTCTTTCTTGTATACTGGAGGAGACCGGGCCGTTTATTCCAATAAGTTGTCTTATTCCGCTTTAAGCGGTAAGTCGAGGATCGTATTGCCGGATAGCAGCGTTGTTTGGTTGAACTCCGGTTCTACCTTGGAGTATGCGGCAGATTTCATGGAGAACCGGGAAGTGGCTTTGAACGGCGAGGCCCTGTTTGACGTGACGAAAGACAACCGGCATCCTTTCGTGGTCTTGGCCTCGGAGGTGAAAGTAAAGGTACATGGTACCTGCTTTAACGTGAACTCTTATCCAAAGGAAGAAAACATTCGGGTGACCCTTTTCCGGGGTTCAGTCTCTTTGGAGGCCGGAGGTAAGGAGGCTTATCTGTATCCGGGGGAGATCGCCGCTTTGAATAAAAGGGATAAGACCTTGAATATAACCTCCGCCGATATGTTTTACGAGTCTTTCTGGGCAAGCGAGAGTGTGCGGTTTGAGGCGAAGTCGTTACGGTACATAACTCGTTATCTGGAGAAATGGTATAATGTTAAGATCGAGGTAGATCCTACCATCCCGGATTCACAAGCCTATACGTTCACAATCAAGGATGAGTCACTGGAAGTGATCTTACGGATCATGTCGCGCATAAACCCGATCGCTTATACGTTCGACGAGGATGATCACGTACAAATAATGCATGTTGAACCTTCTAAAAAGTAATGCCTATGAGATTATCCCAATGACATAAGACAACAAAAAAGGCTTAAGCGGTAACTTAAGCCTTTCGGGGACAAATCCCTAATCCAAATTAAAATCTAATTACAGCTTGTTCAAATTTGGCCGTTTGTCTAAAGCTGTAAGGATGTTAACTTTAAATACTTCGCAAATATATGAATAATAAAAGACAATTTGTGAAAGGAAGAAATTGTTTGTATGCGATATTCTTTCTTCTATTCTTTTCTTTACGTTTGTTAGCTGTTGAAGCCGTCGACAAGAAGATATCAGTTTCATTTTCGAACCTACCGTTGAAAGAGGCGATCCATGAGATTGAGGTCGCTAGCGGTTATACGTTCTTTTATGACGGTAACAAGATAGACTTGACTCAAAAGGTAAGTTTGAACGTCTCGAATCAGCCTATAGAGTCTGCCTTAAATTCAATGCTAAGGACCACGGACCTCTCTTTTGAGATCACCAGTAAGCAGATCGCTTTGTTTCCGAGACAAAATGCAAGTGCGTCAGCCGGTAAACCTTCCCGCAAGATAACCGGTACGATACTAGATCCTTTGGGTGATCCGGTAATCGGGGCGAATGTCGTGGTGAAAGGTACGACGAACGGTACCATAACGGACATGGATGGAAATTTCTCGGTGGAGGCTTCGGACAATGATATCTTGCAAGTCTCTTATATCGGTTTTATGCCTCAGGATATCGCTGTTAAAGGGAAGAGCGAGCTGACCGTGACGATCCGTGAGGATACCCAGAAATTGGATGAAGTAGTCGTGGTTGGTTACGGTACCCAGAAGAAGGTGAATCTGACGGGTGCGGTGGAACAAGTGACGAGTGAGGTGTTCGATAACCGTTCCATCTCAAACGTTACCCAAGCGCTTCAAGGTACGATCCCTAATCTGAATATCTCGATGACAGATGGTAAACCAAATCGTACGGCGGAATATAATATACGTGGTACGACCTCTATCGGACAAAAGGGTAGCGCCTTGATATTGATCGATGGCGTGGAGGGTGATCCCAGTATGTTGAACCCGAATGATATCGCCAGTGTATCTGTCTTGAAGGATGCGGCTTCGGCTGCCATTTACGGCGCGAGAGGCGCATTTGGTGTCGTATTAATCTCGACGAAGAATCCGTCCAAGGACAAGACTTCCGTGACGTACTCGGGTAATTTTACGATGAAATCTCCGACGAAGGTACCGGATGTCGTTACCGATGGATATACATACGCTAAATACTTTAATGAGGCGTGGAGCGCTTATTACGATTATTCCCAAACTCCACAGAACATTAATAAGACCTTGAAATTCTCTCAGGAGTATCTGGAGGAACTGGAGCGTCGTTCCGGCATCTCGGGATTACCGGAGGTAGAGATCGGTCCGAATGGGGATTATGTATATTATGGAAATACGGATTGGTACAAGGAATTGTATAAGAAATCTACGTTCGCTACGGATCATAATATTTCCGTGTCCGGAAGTAGCGGCAAGACCAGTTTCTATGTAACGGGCCGTTATTATGGGCAAGATGGATTGTTCCGATATAATACGGACGACTATAAGTTGTTCAATATGCGTGCGAAAGGAGCGGTGCAGGTATTTGATTGGTTGAAGGTGGAGGACAATTTGGAGTATTCCAGCATGACTTATCATAATCCGTTGAATGTAGGTGAAGGTGGCGGTATCTGGCGTAATATCGCGGATGAGGGGCATATTTTGGCTCCGATGTTTAACCCGGATGGTACCTTGACGCACTCTGCCGCTTATACGGTTGGTGATTTCTGGTACGGAAAGAATGGTATCGATACCGAGCAAAGGATCTTGAAGAATACGGTGAGCGCTACGGCTAGTTTCTTGAAGGATAAATTGCGTATCAAAGGTGATTTTACGTTCCAGAACAATGACAACGACCAAACCCAGATCCGGGTACCGGTGCCGTTCAGCCGCCGTCCGGGTGTGATTGAGTACGTAGGTTCTTCCAAGAATGATATCCAGAATACGAATAAGACGACTAGTTATCTGGCTAGCAATATTTACGGAGAATACGAGGATACCTTTAAAGAAGTGCATTATTTCAAGGCGATGGTAGGATATAACTACGAGGAATCCCGTATGAAGAATGTAAAGGTATTGAGAAACGGATTGATCTTTGATGATGCCGAGGATTTGAATATGGCCTTGGGACAAACGATTAATACCGAGGGTGGTTATTCCAAATGGCGTATATCCGGAGGTTTCTTCCGTTTGAATTATGTCTTTAATGATCGTTATCTATTGGAAGTGAATGGTCGGTTAGATGGTTCTTCCAAATTCCCATCGGATTCTCAATATGCGTTCTTCCCATCGGTCTCTGCGGGTTGGAGGGTTTCGCAAGAGCCGTTCTGGAAGGTTCCCGAGGAAATCTTCTCGAATCTGAAGGTACGTGCCTCTTATGGTTCCTTGGGTAATGGTAATATTGATCCGTACTCATTCCAAGAGTTATTTAAGATCAAGCAATCCAGTTTGGTGTTGAATGGCATACGTCCGCAGTATACGGGCCAGCCGGCGGTTATTCCGTTGGGCTTGACTTGGGAGAAATCTACGACCTTGAACCTTGGTCTGGACTTTGCTTTCCTATCGAACCGTTTGCAATTCTCGGGCGATATCTATCAACGGAAAACAACCGATATGTTTACGGTGGGTATGTCATTGCCGGCGGTGTTCGGTACGGATGTGCCGAAAGGTAACTATGCGGATCTTACGACAAAAGGTTTTGAGTTGAGTGTCTCTTGGCGGGATCAATTCCAGTTGGCAAGTAAACCGTTCAATTACGAGGTTCGTTTCACGCTCGCCGATTACCAGTCAACGATTGATAAATACAATAACCCGGAAAAGAAACTGGGCGATGATTACTATTACGAGGGTATGAAGGTAGGTGAGATCTGGGGATACGAGACTGAAGGTTTCTTTACCTCGCAAGCTGATATCGATAGCCACGCTAAACAACCCTATTTCTACGCGGGTGCTACGGCTGGACAATGGCTTCCGGGCGATATCAAGTTCAAGGACTTGAACGGCGATGGCGTGATTGATTATGGAAACAATACGGTGGATAATCCGGGTGACCAGAAGATAATCGGTAATAGCGAGCCTCGTTTCATCTATGGTATCAATTTGAGCGGTGATTGGAATAACTTCTTCGTCTCCGCTTTCTTCCAAGGTGTAGGTAAACAAGATTGGTGGCCGGGATCGGAAGCCTCTTATTTCTGGGGTATGTATAATCGTCCGTATAATGATATGCCTAAATCTCATTTGGGGAATATCTGGACGGAGGAGAATCCGAATACCTATTTCCCCCGTTTGAGAGGATACTCCTCTGAGGAGCCTTATGCCGAGTTGAACTTGAAACAAACCCGTTACTTACAGAATATCGCCTATATACGTATGAAGAATATTCAGTTAGGGTATACTTTGCCGAAGAGCTTTATCTCGAAACTAAGGATGCAGAATGCCAAGGTATACGTCTCGGGCGAGAATCTTTGGAGTTGGTCTCCTTTCTATAAATATTCTAAAGACTTAGACGTTGAGGCGGTCAGAGGTTCTGACCGGGATTTAACGGAGGGTACGTCGGGTAATGGATATAGCTATCCGATATTGAAGAGTGTTAGTTTTGGTTTGTCAGTTACATTCTAAAAAGTGCTATAGTATGAAAAAGACATTAATATATATCATCAGTGTGATAGGTTTGTTCTCTTGCGATTTGGATGAGGTTCCTGTTTCAGAGGTTTCCAAGGAACCGGTTTTCAGTACGGAGAATGGATTGGAATTATACGCGAACTCGTTCTATGAGATTTTACCGACTCCATCGGCCGCTCACCAAGCGGATAATATGTGTGATTATGCGGCGAGGGCGTTGGTTCCTAATTTTATATTGGCGGATGCCTATGGTCCTCAACAGAGCGATGGCTGGGATTGGGAAAAGCTTCGGAACATCAATTACTTTATCCAGAATTGTACGGACCCACGGGTATCGGAAAGCGTTAGGATGAATTATATAGGTTTAGCTCGTTTCTTCCGTGCTTGGTTCTACTTTGATAAGGTGAAACGCTTTGGCGACGTGCCTTGGATCAATAAGGCGATGGAGGTGGATGACCCCGATCTGTATGCGGCAAGGGATTCGAGAACCTTGGTGATGGATTCGGTCTTGGCTGATTTGGATTTCGCTTGCGAGCATATTACCTTGACGAGTGATCAGACCAGTTCCTTGATCACGAAGTATGTAGCTCAGGCTTTCAAGTCGAGAGTATGCCTGTTCGAGGGGACGTTTCGTAAGTATCATACGGAATATGGGCTGAAAGAGTCGGCGAATGCTTGGCTGAACGAGGCGGTTAAAGCGGCAGAGGATGTGATCGCTAACTCTGGTTTTAAATTGTATACGGCAAACGGTACGACGAAATCGTACCGGGATTTGTTTATCAGTGTGAAGCCGGTGACTACGGAGGTTATGCTTGCCGCTGTTTGTGATAAGTCCTTGAGCGTATTGAATGACGCTAACTGGTATTGGACAAGCGCTACATATGGTCCCCGTCTGAATTTGATCCGTACGTTCGTGAATACTTATTTGATGGAGGACGGTACTCCTTTTACGGACAAGGAGGGATATAAGACCATGGTCTTTATGGATGAGGTGAAGAATCGTGATAAACGTTTGCAACAAACCATCCGTATGGGGGATTATAAGCGTATTGATGGGGGGGTGCAAACGCCCGCTCCTCCGATCTTCTCTTATACCTATACCGGTTATCAACCTATTAAGTATTGCCTGGATGATGTGTTTTATGATAGCGGTGCGAATAATGATAATTCGATTCCTTTGATTCGTTTCGCCGAGGTATTATTGAACTATGCGGAAGCGAAAGCGGAGCTTGGAGTCTTCACGGATGCGGATTGGGAAAAAACGATCGGTGCTTTACGGGGTAGAGCGGGGATAACAGGAGGTTTGACAGCTAGACCGACAAAGGCTGATCCTTACCTGCAAGCGAATTATTTCCCGGAAATAACAGATCCCAGTTTGCTGGAGATCCGTCGTGAGAGAGGTATCGAATTGGTATTCGAGGGTTTGCGTTTCAGTGATTTGTTACGTTGGAAAAAAGGGAATCTGATGACAATGCCTTGGAATGGTTTCTATGTCCCGGAATTGGATAAGCCGATGGATTTAAATGAAGATGGTATCTTGGATGTATGTTTTACGATGAATGAGAACGTGGAGAACCCGATATCGGGAGTGACCTACGTGGTCGTTTCCGAGATGAAGGCCGGTAAGGTAAATCCGCAGCGTTTATCAGGGAATACGAAAGGAGAATTGACTTGGTTGAATAATATTCCCCGGGTATGGGAGGATAAGCATTATCTATATCCTATTCCGGACTTGGATATTATCATGAATCCGAACTTGACACAAAATCCGGGTTGGTAACTAAAAAAAGAATGAATCATGAAAAAGTTAATTATATTCGTGTCATTGCTGTTCTTGGCGATGGCTTATGGAAAAGCGGAAGATAAGGAGGTCTTAAAGATCGCTACTTTTAATTTGAGGATGGATACTCCATCCGATGGGGAGAACGCTTGGTTTCACCGGAAAGATATGGTGAATGACTTAATCCGTTTTTATGGTTTCGATTTATTCGGGACTCAAGAAGGATTTACGCATCAATTAAACGATATCTTGCGGTTAAGCGACTACCGGTTTATTGGTGTAGGACGGGATGATGGAAAAGATGCCGGAGAGCACTGCGCCATATTTTATCGTTCAGATCGGTTCAAGGTGTTGGATCAAGGTGATTTCTGGTTATCGGAACATCCCGAGAAACCCGGTAGAGGTTGGGATGGTACTTGCTGTAACCGGATTTGTACTTGGGGGAAGTTTGAGGACTTGAAGAACCATAAACAATTTTATTTCTTTAATGTACATTATGAGTACGAGGGAGATGTGGCCCGTAGGGAATCTTCTAACTTAATGATCTCACGGATCAAAAGTATCGCCGGTAATCAGCCTGTATTCCTGACAGGCGATTTCAATGCGTTTCCTACCGAAGAACCGATCCGTATTTTAAATGATAGCGGTTTCTTGAACGACTCTTATAAGATCACCAAGGAAGCCCCGTTCGGTCCGGTCTGTACCTATCACGGATATGATAGTACGATCAAGACAGAGGAGCGTCTGGATTATATTTGGGTAACCGACAGTATCCAAATTGATAAATACGGTGTATTAACGAACACATTATACGGACATACACCTTCGGATCATTTCCCGGTGATGGTCGTGGCTGAGTTCTAATATTATCTCAATGTGTCCGATCCCTGAACTCCGAGGGCGTGACCCCTTCTTTCTTCTTGAAGAATGTGGAGAATTGGCCGGCATTCTCGAAATGTAGGCTATAGGCGATCTCGGAGATCGTCAAAGGGGTACTAGTCAGAAGCTCTTTCGCACGAAGGAGCTTCTGTTGTAATTGATATTGGGCGGGGGAGACGCCGGTGTATTCCTTAAACATCCGGCGAAACCATGAATAACCTAAACCAAGACGGGCAGCGATCTCTTCCGGACTTAATGGGTCCTCGATGTTCTCCTTCATTAATATACGTGCCTCGTTGATTTTATCTACGACATAGGTGTTCGTGAAGGAGTTGTTCTTTTCCTTATAATATACGGAGCCTAATATATGAAGCACGATACTGGAGATCATCTGTTGGTAACCGGATTTCTCCTCCGAGGCGAACTTCAGTATATCCTCATAAAGTCCGACGATCGTAGCGCTCAGCCCGATCCGGTGTAGCGGCTCTTCCTTGGTAAAGAATTTCTTCTCCACACGTTTATCGATATGAATGCCCCGGAAACCTACCCAATACTCATCCCATCCCGTTTCCCGGTCCGGATAATAACTATGCCATTCCCCGGGGAAAAGGAGGATCATCGTCCCTGCGTTTATCTTTTGCGATTTACAAGACTGGGAGGAAAAGTACCCGCTACCTTTCGTTATATATACCAATTGATACTCATTCAGGATACGTCCGGTCTGAGGCTTGAAATTATACTTCTCCGGATGCCGGGAAAGCGGATAGGCGCAACCCGGCGGGATGAATTGATATCCGACCGTCGTGACGACGATTCCCCATTCCTCATCCGTAGCGCTGATCGTCAAGTAACGTAGTAAATCATTCCGCAGTTCGTTCATGTCAGATTTGAAAGGTTTAAAATCATTTTCGTAAGCAAATATAGCAATAATGCTTCTACTTTTGCTTTCGTCAAACAAATAACTTTGTTAAGCCATGAAGGAATATAATTTTCTAGCCTTTGATATAGGGGCTACCAGTGGACGGGCCGTGCTCGGAACCTTAAAGGATGCCAAATTTGAAATGAAAGAGATCCATCGGTTCCCGAATCCGATGGTGGAATTACACGGACGGTTTTATTGGGATATCTATCATCTTTATACTTCTCTTATAGAAAGCTTGACGATATGCGCCCGGCAAAGAATCCGGTTGCACTCGATCGGAATAGATACATGGGGAGTGGATTTTGGGTATGTGGCTTTGGATGGCTCTTTATTGGGCTTACCTCGTGCTTACCGAGATCCTTATACGGACGGCGCTCCCGAGGACTTTTTCAAACGGATTCCCAAGGAAGAGGTCTATAAGCGAACAGGTATTCAAGTGATGCCGTTTAATAGCTTGTTCCAGCTTTTCAGGGCGGGGCAAGACTCGTTTATACCGCAGGAAGTGGCGGAAAAGATATTATTCATACCGGACCTTTTGGCTTATATGTTGACGGAGCGTATGGTATGTGAATATACGATCGCTTCCACGTCTCAATTATTGAACCCGGAAACCCATAAATTCGATTACAAGCTCTTGGAGGCCGTGGGTGTATCTCCTACTTTGATGTGTCCGGTGGTGATGCCGGGGACGTTGATCGGGCGGTTGAGCGAGTCGATCGCCCGTAAGACAGGAATCGGGGAAATCCCGGTAATCGCCGTGGCCGGTCACGATACGGCGTCGGCGGTAGCCGCTGTTCCTGCTTCTTCTCCTAATTTCGCTTACTTGAGTAGCGGTACTTGGAGCTTGATGGGTATCGAGGTGGAGAAGCCGATTATCAACGAGGTCTCTTTCAAGAATAATTTCACGAATGAGGGGGGCATCGAGGGTACGACCCGCTTTTTGAAGAATATTACAGGTATGTGGATTTTGGAACGTTGCCGGGAGCAATGGAAGCGGTCCGGATTGGATTATTCGTACGATGATATGGTTCGGATGGCGGAGTTGAGCGAATTTACTTCTTTGATCAATCCGGATGATCCCCGTTTCGCCAATCCAGAGAATATGCTACGTGAGATCACGGCCTATTGTGAGGAAACCGGGCAGGCTGTTCCCGCTTCGGACGCCGATTATATACATTGTATATTTTATAGCTTGGCGAATCGTTATAAAGAGGTGTTGGAAATACTCAAATCGATGTCGCCACATCCGATTGAACGATTGCATGTGATAGGTGGTGGCTCTCGGAACGATCTGCTGAATCAGTTGACAGCCAACGCTATCGGTATTCCCGTATTGGCAGGCCCGTCTGAGGCGACAGCCATTGGAAATTGCTTGATACAGGCTAAGTCGGCAGGATTACTGACGGATTGTTGGGAGATGCGAAGACTGATAGCCACCGCATTCCCTCCCAAGGAATTTTATCCGGAAAGGTGATACACATTCAAATCATATAAATTTAAAAACATCATACCATGACAAAAGACAGTTTAATTCAACAGGCATTTGAAGTAGCGGCAGAACGTTATGCGGCCGTAGGTGTAGACGTTCGTAAAGCTTTAGAGGATATGAAGAAAATATCCCTATCCCTGCATTGCTGGCAGGCCGATGACGTAAGCGGTTTCGAGAACCAAGGCGGCTCCTTGACCGGTGGTATACAAGTGACCGGCAATTATCCGGGACGTGCCCGTACTATCGACGAGTTGCGCCGGGATGTATTGAAGGCGAAATCCTATATCCCCGGTAATCATCGGCTTAGTCTGCATGAGATCTACGGGGATTTCCAAGGGGAGAAAGTAGACCGTGACGAGGTAGAACCCCATCATTTCGAGAGCTGGATACAATGGGCGAAAGAGAATGATTTCAAGCTAGACTTCAACAGTACCTCTTTCTCGCACCCTAAAAGCGGAGATTTGACCTTGGCGAACCCCAGCGATGATATCCGTAACTTCTGGATCGAGCATACGAAGCGTTGTCGCTGGATCAGCGATGAGATGGGCAAAGCCCAGAACGATCCTTGCATGATGAACCTTTGGATACATGACGGGAGCAAGGAAGTACCGGCCAGCCGCTTACGTTATCGCCGTATCTTGGAGGAATCGCTGGATGAGATATTCGCTACCGAATATAAATGGATGAAAGATTGTATCGAGGCGAAACTCTTCGGTATCGGCTTGGAGAGTTATACGGTAGGTTCCTATGATTTTTATTTGGGCTACGGAGCGAAAAAGAATAAGATCGTTACTTTGGACACCGGCCATTTCCATCTGACGGAAAGTATCGCCGACAAGGTTTCCTCGTTATTGCTGTTTACGCCTGAGATCATGTTGCACGTAAGTCGTCCGATCCGTTGGGATAGCGATCATGTCGTGATCTTGAATGACGATGTGCAGGATTTAGCCCGTGAGATCGTGCGTTGCGACGCCTTGGACCGGGTACATATCGGTTTGGATTATTTCGACGCTACCATCAATCGTATCGGTGCTTATGTCATTGGTAGCCGTGCTACGCAAAAAGCCTTTATGCTCGCTTTGCTGGAGCCGATCGCCTTGCTTCGCCAGTACGAGGATGAGGGTAAGTATTTCCAGCGTCTTGCCTTGCAGGAGGAAGCGAAGAGTCTGCCTTGGGGGGCGGTTTGGGATATGTATTGTCTACAAAGTGGGGTCCCCGTAGGAGAGTCTTATATCGCTGAGATCGAGAAATATGAGTCCGACGTTACCTCAAGACGGCAATGATAGAGATCGGGATCGGGTTGTTGATCATCGCGATCGGCAGTTTCGGGCAGAGTAGCTCGTACGTGCCGATCAATAAGATCCGGGATTGGAGTTGGGAAAGCTTTTGGTTGGTGCAAGGTATCTTCGCTTGGTTGGTTTTCCCTTATCTCGGGGCGATGTTGGCGGTACCGGAAGGGAGTACCTTGCTGGAGCTATGGTGTTCGCCGGGTAGCTTGGGAGCGGTTATCTATGGCATGCTCTGGGGTGTCGGCGGGTTGACTTTCGGGTTGAGTATGCGTTATCTGGGCGTAGCTTTGGGACAGAGCATCGCCTTGGGTACATGCGCCGGTTTCGGTACGCTCTTCCCGGCTTTGTTTGGTGGAACGAACCTGTTTGAGGGAACCGGATTGATCCTGTTGACCGGTGTTTGCATTACCTTGGCAGGTATCGCCGTGATCGGTTACGCCGGAAGCCTGCGGGCCCGGAATATGAGTGAGGAGGAGAAGAAAGCGGCGGTGAAGGATTTTGCCTTGACCAAGGGCTTGGCGGTAGCCTTGCTTGCCGGCGTGATGAGCGCCTGCTTCAATTTGGGTTTGGAATCGGGAAACGAGGTGCTGGCGAAAGCGAAAGAGGCGGGAGCTAGCGATCTGTTCGCCTTGAACCCCGTGATACTGTTGGTTACTTTGGGCGGCTTTTGTACGAACGCTGTGTATTGTATTTTCCAGAACGTGAAAAACGGGACGGGCAAGGATTATTTCTCGGTATCGGGAGGTACATTGCTGAATAATGTCTTATTTTGCGCTTTGGCAGGCGTGCTTTGGTACTCGCAGTTCTTCGGGCTGGGGATGGGAAAGAGCTATTTCTCGGATTCCCCGGTTATGCTGGCTTTCTCGTGGAGTATCCTGATGTCGTTGAATGTTATTTTCAGTAATGTCTGGGGCATCTTATTAAAAGAATGGAAGGGCGTGGATCGCCGGACGATCGTGGTATTGATTACCGGCATGTGTATCTTGATCCTTTCCTTATTATATCCGAATATAGTTTAATTAAAATAGACATGATAATACTAAGAAACAATGAACGCCTGATGGCGGAAATAGATCGTATCGCCGAGGTCGCCGGCTATTTGTGGACCAAGGGTTGGGCTGAGCGAAACGGCGGGAATATATCGGTGAACCTGACTACTTTATTGAGCGAGGAGGAGAAGGCGTTGCCGGCTTTGGTTTCCTCGATTCCCTTGCAAGAGGCGATGACGGCCTTATGCGGGCACGTCTTTTATGTGACGGGTACCGGAAAACGGATGCGTTACGTGGCGAAAGATCCTTTCGCCAACGGCTCTTTGATCCGTATCGCCGCCGATGGGAAATCGTATGATATCCTAGCGGAGCAACCGATCCAACCGACTTCCGAGTTGCCTTCCCATTTGTTGATGCACAATTTCTTGCGTGCGAAGGGACGGGATAACCGGGTGGTATTGCATACGCATCCGACGGATATTATCGGCATGACGCATTGCAAGCCATTCTTGGATTCGGACAAGATTACCCGCACGTTATGGAGTATGATTCCGGAATGTCGGATTATCGTGCCGAAAGGGGTCGGTATTGTTCCTTACGAGATACCGGGCACTTTGGCGTTGGCGCACGCTACGATCCGTCAGTTAGAGGAGCACGACGTGGTGTTCTGGGAGAAGCACGGTATCCTTGCCGTCGGTGAGGACCTGATCGAGTGCTTCGATGCGATTGATACGTTGAGTAAATCCGCCCAGATCTATTTCAGTGCCCGCATGACCGGTTACGAGCCGGAAGGTATGACGGATCAGCAATTGGATGACTTGGTTCCGGCTTTTGGACTCTAGCGTATGCGAAAGAAATTAATCATTCTATTCATAGGGATCGGTTCGTTCACGTTGTTCGCCCAGCAGCGAGACCATCGGACACGGGAGTATATCGCTCCGGTCCGTATTGTCTGGCAGCAAGATAGTTCGCGAATTACGGGAGCGAACCATTTGCTTGTTCCGGGCAACGGACAGTCGGATTTGGCGAATAATCGGTTGTGTGTGTTGAAAAGTACGCCAACCGAACATCCCGCTTTGCTGCTTGATTTCGGGAAGGAGTTGCAAGGCGGCCTTCAGCTGGTGACCGGTATGCCGCCGTCTCACGATCCGGTTTCCGTGCGGGTTCGTTTCGGCGAGTCCGTTAGTGAGGCTATGTGCGAGATAGATGGCGCGAACGGGGCGAGCAACGATCATGCGATGCGGGATTTCGTGGTATCGCTCCCTTGGCTGGGCGTGCAGGAGATCGGTAATTCCGGTTTCCGTTTCGTGCGTATTGATGTATTGGGTGATTCTACGGAGTTGCAATTAAAAGAGGTCCGTGCGATCTCCACGTTCCGGGATATTCCTTATCTGGGCTCTTTTCGTTGTAATGACGAGCGGTTGAACCGGATCTGGAAGACAGGTGCGTACACGGTCCACTTGAATATGCAGGAATATCTATGGGACGGCGTAAAACGGGATCGTCTGGTCTGGGTGGGGGATTTACATCCGGAGGTAATGACGGTCAGTACCGTCTTCGGTTATAATGAGGTGGTTCCTAAGAGCTTGGATTTGATTCGGGATATTACGCCGCTGCCTAGTTGGATGAACGGTATCAGTTCGTACTCGATCTGGTGGTTGTTGATTCAGCGGGATTGGTATTATTACCAAGGGAATCTTGCGTATCTACAAGAGCAACGCTCTTATATGACTGCTTTGCTGCGTCACTTGATATCGAAGGTTGACCCAAGCGGACAAGAGAGACTGGATGGGAACCGTTTCTTGGATTGGCCTTCCAGTGAGAATACACCCGCTATCGATGCCGGCCTTCAATCGCTGATGATACAAGCCATGCGTGCGGGAGAGGAGTTATGTACCGTTTTAGGCGAGGATGCGTTGGCCTCGGAGTGCCGTGCGGTAGCTTCCAAAGCTATTGAGTTTTCCCTTCGGAAGAAATCCCGGTTCCCTTCGGAGAAAGATCGGATTACGCCCGGGGATAAACAGGCCGCCGCCTTGATGGCTCTGGCGGGTATCATGGATGCTAAAGAGGCGAACGAGCGTTGCTTGGCAGTGGACGGGGCGAAAGGCTTCTCTACGTTTTACGGGTATTATATGCTACGGGCGATGGCGTTGGCTGGTAATTACCAAGGTGCGTTAGATGTGATCCGTACGTATTGGGGAGCTATGCTGGATGTAGGCGCTACGACGTTTTGGGAGGATTTCAATATGGAATGGCTTCCTGACGCAGGGCGTATTGATGAGCTGGTCCCCGCCGGAAAGAAAGACATTCATGGGGATTATGGGGCGTATTGCTATCAAGGTTTCCGCCATAGCTTGTGCCATGGATGGGCTTCGGGCCCCACATCGTGGTTAAGCGAGTACGTATTGGGCGTACAAGTGGTGGAACCGGGTTGCCGTACGGTACGTATCATCCCACATCTGGGAGATCTCGAATGGGTGGAAGGTACGTTTCCCACGCCTTACGGGGTGATCGAGATCCGACATGAGAAAGGTGCGGACGGTAAGGTGATAAGCTATATCAACGCTCCTGAAGAAATCCGTGTTTGTATGGATTAAAACCAAATATGAATAATAAAATAAACGATGCTACTATGCGAATAAAACAGTCTATTTATATCTACGCTTTCGCCGCCCTCTTATTAGGCGGTTGCAAAAGCAATAATGAATTAACGATACCTACGAATCTCCGTACGGAATACCTTACGGAGCCTATCGGCTTGGATACTTCGTCTCCTCGCTTTACATGGGAATACTCCGGAAATGAGGAGGGCTTTAAGGCTTCCCGCTATGAGGTACGGATCGGTACGAGTCCGGACGACTTGCGGCCCTATGCGGAGGGAATGGCCCTGAAACCTCATACCCGTTATTACTGGAATGTTACGGTATGGGATGGTGAAGGGCGTCCGTGCGCTACCTCGGAGACGGCTTCTTTCGAGACCGCTAAGTTCGATCCCTCGGATTGGTCCGCCTCTTGGATTACCGATCATAAGGATAAGGAGTTCGAGCCTGCCCCTCTGTTCCGCAAGTCTTTCCCGGTAGGCAAGGAAGTGAAGGATGCCCGTGTGTACGTAGCATCCGCCGGGTATCATGAGCTATTCATCAATGGCGAGCGGGTCGGAACGAATTATCTGGACCCGGGGTATACGCATTTCGATAAACGTATCTTGTACGTGACGCATGATGTTACCTCTTTGCTGAAGCAAGGCGACAACGCCGTGGCCGCTGTTCTGGGAAACGGCTGGTACAATGAGCAGTCCGTGGCGGTCTGGAATTTCCATGAGGCACGCTGGCGGGATCGTCCCCGCCTGCTATGTGAGTTACGTATTACCTATACGGATGGTACGACGGAGGTGATTGGCTCGGACGAGACTTGGAAGACTTCCACCGGGGCCTATACCTATAATAATATATACAGCGGCGATAAATTCGATGCCCGGCTGGAAGAGGCCGGATGGAAAACCGCTCATTTCGACGATAGTAAATGGGAAGCGGCACTTCCGGCGCAGGCTCCGGCACCTCTGTTGGTAGCCCAGCAAATGCCGGGAATCCGTATCACGGAAGAGGTGAGACCCGTGTCTATGAAACGTTTCTCCGATCAATTATACGTATATTCTTTCCCGAAGAACATGTCCGGCCTTTGCCGCTTAAAGGTGAAAGGCGAGGCGGGAACCCGTATCACGTTAAAACATGGTGAGTTGTTGAAGAAAGACGGTCGCTTGGAGCAAGGCAATATCAATGTATATTATCATCCGGTCAAACCGGACGAGGTATTCCAGATGGATGTCTTTACCTTGAAAGGTACGGGAGAGGAGGAGATCTTCATGCCTTCCTTCTCTTATCACGGTTTCCAATACGTGGAGGTGGAGAGTAGCCGTCCCGTTACTTTAACGGAAGAGAACTTGACCGGCTTGTTTATGCATACCGATGTCCGTCCGTCCGGTTCCTTCGCTTGTTCGAATCCTCTATTGAATAAGATATGGGAGGCTACGATGCAGGCTTACCGCAGTAACCTGCACAGTATCCCGACCGATTGTCCGCAACGGGAGAAGAATGGCTGGACAGCCGACGCACATATCGCGATCGACCTCGGTTTGCTGGGCTTCGATGGTATCACGCTTTATGAGAAATGGATGGATGATATTATCGATAACCAGCGTGAGGCGGGTGAGATTTCCGGTATCATTCCTTCCAGCGGTTGGGGATATGGCGAGTGGCCGGGTCCGGTTTGGGACGCTGTCATGTTCATCATACCGAACGCCTTGTATGATTATTATGGCGAGTCTCGCAGTATAGAACGCTTATATCCTACGATGCTGCGATATCTGGATTATTTGAAGACGAAAGAGAAAGACGGTTACTTGCCGTTTGGCTTGGGTGACTGGGTGTATTGGAAAGCTACGACGAATAATGAATATACCTCTACCGCCTACTATTATCTGGATTATAAGTTGATGGCTCGCTTCGCCTCTTTGCTGGGCAAGGACGCCGCTCCTTATCAAGAGAAAGCGAATACGCTCAAATCCTTGATCAACCAGAAGTTCTTCAACGCCGAGACCGGTGTGTATGCCGAAGGAACCCAAACGGCGCAAGCCTTGGCCTTGTATCTGGGACTTGTACCGGAAGGAAAGGAACAACTTGTGGCGGATAAGCTGCGTGAGGTGGTAGCGGGAAATAACTATTTCTTGGATTTTGGTCTATTAGGCAGTAAGACCGTTCCGGCCATGCTTACGAAATATGGCTATATCGAGGATGCCATGAAGATGATCACGAAGACCGAGGCACCTTCTTGGGGATATTGGGTAGAGACGATGGGTTATTCCACATTGCCGGAGACGTGGACACTTAGTCCGAAGTTTGCCGACGCTTCCTTGAACCACGTCTTTATGGGAGATGTCTCCGCTTGGATGATGAACCAGCTGGCCGGTATCAATCATGACGACTCGGCTCCGGGCTTCCGTCATATCCGTATCACGCCTCATTTCGTGAAAGAACTGGATTGGGCGAAAGGTGAGTACCATTCCGTACGCGGCCGTATCGCCAGCGAATGGAAACGGGAAGGGGATAAGGTTATGCTTACCGTGACGATTCCGGCTGATTGCTCCGCCGATATCGTGGTAGGCGATCAGACCGAGACCGTATCCGCCGGTACGCATACATTTACATATCCCGCTTAATATACTTAGTTGTAGAGACGGGGCGTGCCCCGTCTCCCACCGGCTAATAGTATCTTTAAGTTACCTTTTGGGGGGATGAGACGGGGCACGCCCCGTCTCTACAACCAGATAATTATAAACTGTTGAACTTTAAAGATTAAATTTATGAATAAGCTACTCATTGCCTTCTTTTTGTTCCTCTTGCCTTTCGGCTGGATAAAGGCGACAGCTTCATCTCATCCCGAATCCTTCCCTTGGAAAGCCCAATGGATCAATACCGAGCGTTGCCAAAGCGCTACGAATACTTGGTTGATCTACCGTAAATCATTCGCTGTGACGAATGTCCCGAATCAACTCATCGCCCGTATCGCCGCCGATTCCAAGTATTGGCTTTGGATCAACGACCAACTGGTTATCTTTGAGGGTGGCTTGAAAAGAGGACCTTCTCCTTCCGGGACTTATTACGATCCGGTAGATATCGCCCCTTACCTGACAAAAGGCTCGAACACCATCGCTATCTTGCTCTGGCATTTCGGGAAAGACGGTTTCAGTCATATTAACAGCGGGAAAGCGGCTTTGTTATTCGAGGCGATCGCCCCGGGGTTGGAGATCGTCTCCGACGCGAGCTGGCAGTGCGCCTTGTATGAGGCTTATCAAAATACCGAGGCCCCTTTCCCGAATTACCGTATGCCGGAGAGTAATATTCGCTTCGATGCCCGTCAAGCGATAACAAACTGGAACCGTACGAGTTTCGAAGGTTTCCTTCCGGGGGCGGTCTGCGTCGGTAAGGCGGGGAAAGCTCCTTTCGGGGATCTGGTGGAACGTCCGATACCCCAGTGGAAAAACAGCGGCCTGTTATCCTATGTATCCGTCCGGGAATCCTTGAAAGGCGATACCTTGTTCTGTCGTTTGCCCTATAATGCCCAGATCACTCCGTATCTGAAAGTAGAGGCGGAGGCCGGGAAGACTATCCACATACGGATGGATAATTACGAGGGAGGAAGCGAGCGCAACGTACGTGCCGAATATATTACCCGTGAGGGTGAGCAGGAATACGAAAGCTATGGCTGGATGAACGGCCATGAGGTCTATTACATCATCCCTGAGGGCGTGAAGGTGCTGGATGTGAAATACCGTGAGACCGGTTACAACACGGACCTCGCTGGCTCTTTCCATTGTGATGACCCGTTCTACGACGAGCTTTGGCAACGTTCTGCCCGCACCTTATACATAACGATGCGTGATAATTATATGGACTGTCCGGACCGTGAACGTGCCCAATGGTGGGGTGACGAGGTGAATGAGCTAGGCGAGGCTTTCTACGCCCTTTCTCCGTCCGGGCAGAAACTAGCCGTAAAAGGCATCCATGAATTAATGAATTGGCAGCGGGAGGACGGAACGCTCTACGCTCCGGTTCCAGCGGGTAATTGGGATAAGGAGCTTCCCTTGCAAATGCTCGCTTCCGTAGGTTGGTACGGTTTTTATACGCAATATTATTATAGTGCCGACAGTAGTTTCGTACCGATGATATACGACCGGATGCGCCGTTACCTGCACGAGGTTTGGCAAGTCGATAAAAGTGGCTTGGTGATCGAGCGTCAAGGCGCTTGGAGCTGGGGCGACTGGGGCGAGCATGTCGATATGGGCGTATTGACCAATTGCTGGTATTATCTGGCCTTGAAAGCGGAGCGAGCCTTCGCCCTGCAACTCGGCAAGGATAAGGATGCCGATGAGATCTCCCGGATGATGCGTAGCATAGAACGTTGTTTCGACACGAAGTTCTGGACAGGTTCCGCCTATCGCTCCCCCGGCTATAAAGGGGAGACGGACGATCGCTCCCAAGCCATGGCGGTTGTTTCCGGGCTGGCCTCGAAAGATAAGTATCCGGCGCTGACGAAGGTGCTTAAAAAGGAGTATCACGCCAGCCCTTATATGGAGAAGTATGTCCTAGAGGCCCTTTTCCAGATGGGCGAGCCGGCGTTTGCCTTGGAACGGATGAAGCAACGTTACACCCGTATGCTGGATTATGCCGAATACACGACCTTGTTCGAGGGATGGGGCATCGGAGCCGAGGGCTTCGGTGGCGGCACGATCAATCACGCTTGGAGCGGTGGCCCGCTTACCTTATTGAGCCAGAAGGTCTGTGGTATCGAGCCAACCTCTCCCGGCTTCCGTACCTTTAAGATCTCGCCTCAATTGGGTTCCTTATCGGAAGCCTCTGCCAGCCTAGAGACTCATTATGGAACCATCCAAGTAAGTATCAAGAAGAAAGGCAAGCGAATGAAGTTCGATCTCCAAATCCCGGAAGGCACCTCCGCCGAACTGATAAAGCCAAATGGTACCCGCAAGCATCTCGGCCCGGGGCACCATCAAGTGGATTAGTGATCTGTGTGTTTGTTATATTTCTCAAAAACAGAAGCAAAGAATAAATATTTTGGTAAAGAACGGAATTTATCCTACATTTGTAATATATAAGTATTATATCGAAGGATATGGAAAAAGAGAAAAATAGCAAGATTACCAGAGAAGAGGCTTTGCGTCGGTTGGAGACCGCACGGAAGCTGAAGCGAGAGTATGTAGCTAAACTGGAAAAAGAGATGAAAGAAGAGTTTAAGAAACGTACAGGGCAAGAAGCTACTTATTTTGAAGTATGGTAAGCCTTAACCTTGAACGTATAAATTCTAATTCTCCTTATGCGGTAACAGCTCTTAGGGATTCTATGTGTTTCCGGTTTGTTACGGACTTTGGTGTGATTTATTATGTCAGTTTTCTTGAGGACGAATTGATGCTTAGTGATGAATCCTATCAATTTATTATTGCTAATACGAATAATAGAAAGTCTCCTCGTGATTCTAAGTTGAGGCGGGCGATAATGGCGATAGTCTATGAGTTTTTCGAATGTTCTAATACAACTCTGTTGTATATTTGTGAGACAGGAGATAGCAAGCAGAGTATGCGCAATCGCCTTTTTGAGTTTTGGTTTCATTCCTCGCCGCGTAAATCTGATTTCGCTTTCATGTCTGCGGACATCCGAGATGCAGATGGGATACAGAATTATGCGGCGATTATTATTCGACTCGATAATCCCAATTTGAAGTCTATAGTCGCGGAGTTTACTGAAACAATACAAATGCTTAGTCAAAAGCCGGAGTAAAATGTATGTGTTTTCTCCGGCCCGGGGCACCATTGGGTGGATTAGCGATCGCCCTCTGTTTTCCTGCGGACATACACCCGGTGGCTTCCATAACCCGATATGGTGAGCCCACTCGCCGGATCGCTGCTGAGTCGTAGTAGCTCCCGGTTTGCGCTACTGCGTTTTAGTCCGGTGATAGCCATGTAGTCTTGTATGCGCAAGAATGGGTGTTCGTGAAGGTAATCCAATGCCCGCGTCCGGCGCTCCTCTTCGGTGAAGGGCGATTTCCATACACGGCTGATACCTCCCCGTCTTAAGTCGCAACGCAGGTTAGTTTCCCGTACCAGTTCCTTGTCGGCCCGGTAGTTGATGCCATTCACCTCGATGCTCCGTGCGTTACGCTTCGGTTCGTCACCATCCAGCGAGTCGATCTCCTTGTCCTTCGCTACGCCTAGGCGGGGCGTGAACGTACCGATGCCATCCAACGTGACCGACTGCCCTTCCGCCATGCAATAGGCCAGATATTCCGCTACTGTCGTCATCACTTGCATAACGTTACCCTTGCTCAAGCCCGATCCGGGGTAGGTGATCCGTTCCACGAAATCCTCCATATCCATGTTCCGTTGTATCTTCATCCGATAATACACCGGCTTTTCCCCCGTCCCGTTCAGGTCGCACATCTCTTGCTTGATATATTCTGCCATAACTGCTACTAGGTATAATTGTTTGTATCTTCAAGTTAAAAACATTCTTCTTACTATATACAAATATACTTACTACTTGATCTATTTCCAAATTATCACCGTGGAATATATAGACCACGTCGTGATTTGTATATTCCACGTCTTGATCTGTACAGACCACGTCGTGGTTTGTAGAATTATACAGTATGCGAACAAGAATTCATCTGCTACCGATAAGGTATTTATGCGGTATCGGAGCATTATTTACTTAGGGAGAAGCGGGCAACCCTCACGTTTCCTCTGCCAAGTACGTCGACCAACCCTGCGGGATTCTCTATCTTCCCTAAACGGGTATAGCTGTAAGACGAGGAAAAGGTCTCGTAGAAAAGGACTACCGTATTCGCTCCCCATAGAAGTAGGTCGCTTGTATGGATTATACCCGAACGTATTGGTCGCGATCAAGAGTATTATACTCGTTTTCCCTGCTCGTATGCTTGCCTCAAGGTCGGGTTCCCTTCGATCTCGCCCACGTGCCACACACCACCGCAGAATAGCGTTCCTTTCACGGTCGGGTTCTCCAGACAGTCGAGGAATCCCATAAAGTTGGCCACAATGCGATCCATGATGCCGTTATCGTCTTCAGCGGCCGTGGCGATGAAGTAAAACTCCTTGTTTTTCATTTCGGTATAAGGACCGCAGCAACGGTCTATCAGCGTCTTCATCTGTGCGCTCATGGCATAGAAATAGACCGGCGTAGCCATCACGATCACATCGGCGGCAAGCATCTTTCCGATAATCTCTGCCGCGTCATCTTTTTGTGGACAAGGCTTCTTGTATTGGCTGCACACGCCGCATCCCGTGCAGGGGTGAATGGTCTTGTCTCGCAGAAAAACCTTTTCCACACGATGACCGCTTTCGATCGCCCCTTGCATAAACTCATCGCATAGCGTATCGGAATTGCCTCCACGACGGGGGCTGGAAGATAAAATCAATACATTTTTCATGTTTACTGTTATTTATTAGGTTCTACATTCATTTTTAGGATACAAAAATAGCGAGATAATCCCTATCTTGCGGTAGACAAATTACGGATGTTATGACCCTAATTACATAATAATACGGAAGAATGATCACAACGGACTCCGGTGAGCAAGTCGAGGCACTTGCTCCCATCATCATTTCGGCCAGCCGGTCAACGGATATTCCGGCCTTTTATGCCAAGTGGTTCTTTAATCGTTTGGCCAAGGGGTATTGTGTTTGGTATAATCCGTTTAATCGGCGGAAGATGTATGTGTCGTTTGAGCGGTGTAAGGCAATCGTGTTTTGGACAAAGAACCCGAAGCTGATATTGCCTTATTTGCATGAGTTGGATAGGAGGGGTATCCATTATTATTTCCAGTTCACGTTGAATGACTATGTGAGCGAAGGCTTTGAGCCGAATGTGCCGAGCGTTACGCAACGGGTGGAGACATTTCGGGAGTTGTCGGAAATGATAGGGAAGGAACGGGTGATCTGGCGATTTGATCCGTTGATTATGACTCCATCTATCACGCCTCGTGTCCTGCTTAGCCGTATTTGGAAGATCGGCAATCTGTTGAAAGGATATACTGATAAGCTCGTGTTCAGTTTCGTAGATGTAAAGGCGTATCGTAAGGTACAGAATAACCTTATAAAAGAGACGAATTGCTTTACGAAAGAGGATGTGGAAACCGCTGAGATGAATGCGACGCAACGTCAAGAAACTGTAGAGGGATTGGTGAAGTTGAGGGAAATTTGGGCTTCTACTGGTTGGAATGTGACACTCGCTACTTGTGCCGAGGATATTGACCTTACGGTTTATGGCATTGAACATAACCGGTGTATCGACGGTGATTTAATGGAGCGTGTGTTTGAGGAGGATTATGAATTGGTTTATTATCTTCGAACAGGCCAATTACCTGAACCGGATCTTTTTGGTACGTTTCCCGCTTTACCCGACAAACGCAAAGACCTAAAAGACAAAGGCCAACGGAAAGCCTGTGGTTGCATGATAAGCAAAGATATCGGTAGGTATAACACTTGCCGCCATTTCTGTGTCTATTGTTATGCCAATACAAGTAGGGAATGCGTACAAAAGAATGCGGTACACTATTTGGACGATAGTGAAAGTTTGATTCGAAGTTAGATTTGAAAGCAAGGTCAAATTAAGCGGCGTATTAAATTAAGCCGTCTTTTATAGTAATCGAGACCAATACTATCCTAGAATTGTGTTGTATAACATGCCGGATTTATCTATTTTTGCGCCCAATACGAAAGGTTAAGAATAGGAAGTTTTAGGTATGGCAAAAAAGAAAGGTAAGCCTCAACCCCGGAAAAGCAAGAAGAAGCGGGCATCATCATTCATGTCCTCTGTAAAGAAGATGCTTCTTGGCGTTTTTGCGGTAGTTGTTTGTTTTATCGGTGTATTATTCATATATAACTGGTTTTATCCGGTATCCAAGACACGGCTTGTAGAGAAGAAACAGGATCGGGCGGAGGCAATAGTCCGTCCGAAGATCTCGGACAAAGGCGGCTCCGGAACATCGGGTAAGAAAGCCGCACAAGCGACGAAAAACAAGCAAACGACGAACCCAAAGAAAGAGACCTCCGCTTATACTTTTCAAGGGGGAGCTGAGATACCGAGACTAAAGAATAAACAAAAAGAGCAGGTTATAAAGCATGAGGGCTATACGGTTTCTTATAATTCCGATTATAAGATCGCCAATTGGGTAGCCTATGAACTGACCTCGAAAGAGGCGACAAGTAAGAAGAACGAGCGGTCTAATAAGTTCGTCTCGGACCCCATGGTGAAAGGGGCTAGCGCCACGAACGAGGACTATACCCGTTCCGGCTATGACCGAGGACATATGGCGCCTGCCGGCGATATGAAATGGTCCGCCAAGGCCATGCGGGAATCGTTCTACCTAAGTAATATCTGTCCGCAAAAGCCCGGCTTGAACCGGGGTATCTGGAAAGATCTGGAAGAGCAGGCTCGTTTGTGGGCGAAAGAGAATGGCTCTTTGTTGATCGTGACCGGCCCGGTGATCACGGACGACCTGAAACGGTTAGGCAAGAATCGGGTGGGAATCCCGAAGACCTTTTATAAGGTAATCTGTACGATAACGAACGGTAAACCGGAAGGGGTAGGTTTTCTGTTTGATAATAAAGACTATGGAAAGACTCCGTTGAAATCGATGATGATCCCTATCGATAGCGTTGAGAAGGTTACCGGAATTGACTTTTTCCCTTCTTTGCCTGATTCGATAGAAAATCCGATGGAAGCATACGTGAATGATGGTAGTTGGTCTTTTTAAGGCACGTTATGCTCAACAATCTCTAGGCGAGAATGTTTTATATTTACTGTGAAGAAAAAGAAATCATAATTAAATAACAAAATGCAAGTTATCATGAAAGGAAAATTAATCCCTGTGTTTGTTTTGGCAGCATTGGTTTCCTGTAGTCAACCACCCGTTAAGGAGCAAGGTCCTCGTCCAGTTAAATTGGCGGACGTTACTTCGCTGAACATGGTTGAGAAATCATTCAGTGGAGTGGTATCGCCCGATCAATTCAGTGATTTGGCGTTTAAGATGTCCGGCCCGCTGATCTCATTAAACGTGGACGAAGGCCAGAAGGTCCGTACGGGACAGATCGTGGCCGAGATCGATCCGCTGGACTTTAAATGGGAATATGAGGCGAAGAAAGCGTCTTTCCAGACCGCTGAGGCGCAATTGCAACGTGCGAAGAAGTTATTGTCCAAGCAAGCTATCTCCAAGCAAGAGTATGAGTCTACGGAAGCCTCTTACTCAAATGCCAAGGCGGCTTTCGAGTATGCGCAAAACACATTGAACCAGACAAAGCTTCGTGCGCCGTTCGATGGATTTATCCAGAAGAAATATGTGGAGAATTACCAGAAGGTACAGGCCGGACAAGGAATCGTTTGCTTGATCAACCCGAATAAGTTACAGGTCGTGTTTACGATGCCGGAGAGTAATATCAATTACTTCTCTTCTCCTTATTCTGTTTATGTGGAATTCGATAATTACAAGGGCGTTCGCTTCAAGGCGAAGGTGAAAGAATACGTGGAAGCCTCTCCGGATGGTTCCGGCGTTCCCGTATATCTGTATATCGACGATCCGAACTTTAATTTAGAGAAATATAAGGTAGCCGTAGGTTTCTCTTGCCGTGTGATCTTGAACGTGGATAGCGAGAGTTTCACGCAAGGCGCCGTATTGGTTCCGCTAGCCGCTGTCGTGGCTGACGATGCCAATAGCGATAAGTATGTGTTTGTTTATAATGGGCAGTCTCAAAAGGTTGAGCGTCGCAAGATTACCGAGTCTATGCTGATCGGCAAGGATGGCGTGATCGTAACGGATGGCTTGCGACCCGGCGAACAGGTTGTCTCAGCCGGAGCCACTCGTTTGGTGGATGGACAACAGGTAAAAGTATTAACAGATTAAGAGATAAACAATGAATATTCCAAAATATTCCTTAGAGAATCAGAAGATTATATACTTTTTCCTAGCGGTCATGCTGATAGGAGGTATATATTCTTTCTTTAAATTGCCGAAGAAGGAAGATTCTCCCTTCGTGATCAAGCAAGCGGTTTTGGTTACCCAATATCCGGGAGCGACACCTCAGGAGGTGGAGAAGCTGGTGACTGAGCCGATCGAACGGGAGATTCAGGCTATGTCGGATGTGTTCCAGATCAAATCTGAGTCTTATTTCGGTATGTCCAAGATTTCTATTGAGTTGCAGCCTACCTTGTCTCCGGATTATATGCCGGTCAAGTGGGACGAGTTGCGTCGTAAGGTGGCGAATATACAGCCCCGCCTTCCGTCTGGCGCCTCCTCGATATCCGTTAGTGATGACTTCGGTGACGTATTCGGAATTTATTATGCCTTGACGGCCGATGAGGGATATACTTACGACGACCTGCGTAATTGGGCGCAAAAGATCAAGACGGAGCTATCTCCTGTACCGGGTGTACAGAAGGTCTACCTATTCGGTGAACAGACACAAGTTGTCAACGTAAAGATCTCTATCCCGAAACTGGCTAACCTAGGTATCGACCCGAACGCTATCCAGCAGGTGATGCAAACGCAGAACTTGTTGGTGAATACGGGAGATATCAATACCGGTAATTATCAATTGCGTTTGCGTGCGGAAGGTACGTATAAGGATATACAAGATATCCGGGACCAATTGATCGTGACGAAAAGTGGCGGTGAGGTTCGTTTGGGAGATATCGCTACGGTAGAGCGTGGTTATATGGACCCTCCCTCGAACCTGATGCGTGTGGACGGTAAGCGTGCCATCGGTATCGGTGTCGCTACCGGTTCGAAAGACGATGTGGTTGCCGTGGGTAACGCCGTGGCGGATCATTTAGCGGAGATGGAGCAGCTGTTCCCGGTGGGTATGGACCTGAAAACGATTTATCCGGAGAACAAGATCGCGGATGAGGCGAACAACGGTTTTATCTTGAACTTGATCGAGTCGTTGTTGATCGTTATCGTGATTATCTTTATCGTGATGGGGTCCCGTGCCGGTATGTTGGTCGGTAGTTCGTTGTTGTTCTCGGTAGGTGGTACCTTATTGATCATGTTGATCTGGGGTGTCGGCTTGAACCGAACCTCGTTGGCGGCCTTTATTATCGCTATGGGTATGTTGGTGGATAACGCTATCGTGGTGACGGATAATGCCCAAGTCGGTATCAAGCGGGGACTTTCCCGTTATCAGGCGTTGATCGATGGCGCGACGAAACCGCAGTGGGCGTTGTTGGGCGCTACCTTTATCGCCGTATGTTCTTTCTTGCCGATGTACTTGGCACCGGCATCCGTGGCCGAGATTGTGAAACCGTTGTTTATCGTTTTGGCGGTATCCTTGGGATTAAGCTGGGTCTTGGCCTTGACGCAAACGACTACCTTCGGTAATTTTATTTTGAAAGAGGCGAAACCGGGTGAGAACAAAGACCCGTACGATACGAAGCTGTACCATAAATTTGAGTCGGTATTGGGCCGTTTGATCAAGCGTAGATATGTAACGATCTCTACCGTGGTAGCTACGTTATTCCTTTCCTTGTTCGTGATGAGCATCATGCCGCAGAGTTTCTTCCCGATCATGAGCAAGCCTTATTTCCGTGCGGACTTGATCTTCCCGGAAGGATATAGCATCTACGACGTGGAGACGAATGTGAAGAAGATAGAAGAGGAATATCTCAGCAAGAATGAGAATATCAAATCATACTCGTTTACCTTGGGAGGTTCGCCGGTACGTTATTACTTGGCCAGTTCTTCTATCGGCCCGAAGCCAAACTTCGCCAATGTGTTGATCGAGACACAAGATCCGGAGGATGCGCAAGCGGAAGAGGGTAAGTTCTACGATTATATGGTCGCTAACTATCCGAATATATTGACCCGTTCGGCTTTGTTCGCCTTGTCTCCGGTTCCGGATGCGGCGATCGAGATCGGTTTTATCGGCGATAACGTAGACACGTTGGTTGCCTTGACGCAAAGGGCGCAGGAGATCGCCCGGAATTATGATCAGGTGATGGAGGTTCGCAATAGTTGGGGTAACAAGGTTCCGGTATGGAAGCCGCTATATTCCCAAGAGAAAGGTTTGCGTCTGGGTATTACCCGTCAACAGGTGGCTTATTCCTTGCGTTCGGCTACGAATGGCGTACCTTTGGGTGAGTATCGTGAGGGCGATGTGTTTATGCCGATCTTACTGAAAGATGCGGATAAGGATTCTATCAGTCTGAATGATATAAAGACTTTGCCGGTTTATAGTGCTAAAGGCCGTTCGGTAAAAGTGGAGCAGGTGATCGATGATTTCTCGCTGGATTATGAGTTTAACGTAGTGAGACGATTCAATCGTGAGCCGTGTATGCTTATGCAGTGTGAGCCGAAGCGTGGCGCCAATACGATGGCTGCTTTCAGTCATTTGTGGAAAGAGATACAGGAGAAGATTCAGGTGCCGGAAGGATATAAGATGACGTATTTCGGTGAGCAATCCGAGCAAGATAAAGGTAATAAGGCGATCGCCGCTAATATCCCGTTGATGTTCGGTTTGATTTATGTCACCTTGTTATTCTTATTCCCGAAATATTACCGGAAACCGGTATTGATCATGGCGATGCTGCCGTTGATCTTCATTGGTGTGGTATTGGGATTGTTGGTGTTCGGTAAGTCCCTCGACTTCTTTGCTATGCTGGGTCTGTTGGGCTTGATCGGTATGAATATCAAGAATGCGATCGTGCTGGTGGACGAGATCGGTTTACAATTGAATGCAGGCTTGTCTCCGGTGAATGCCGTGATAGAGGCAACGAAAACCCGTATCGTTCCGGTGACGATGGCTTCCGGTACGACGATCTTAGGTATGTTGCCGTTGTTGGGTGACGCTATGTTCGCCGGTATGGCGGCTACCATCATGGGTGGTCTGTTCGTATCTACGATCTTGACGATCTTCGTGCTTCCGGTTACTTATTGTGTTTTCTTTAAGATTAAATCAGAGTAAAAGGTATGAGAAATAAAATAATCATAGGTTGTTTATTGTTGGGTGCCTTGTCCGCTAAAGCGCAAGACACCCGGCTATCGGCTGTGGAATATAAGGAACGGGTCCTTGAATACAGCCGTCAGATCAAGCAAAGCTCTGAGGAGCGTATCGCTATGCAGCATGCGATCAAGGCCGCTAAGACCGGTTTCTTCCCTTCGGTGGACTTCTCCGGCAGTTATCAGTACCGTATCAATAAATATGATTTGGATTTCGGACCGGGCATGTCCGTAGAGATGGACCATAATACGTATAGCCTAGGCGCTACGGTGAGCCAGCCCATCTATGCCGGTGGACAGATCTATAATAACTATAAGGCAGCTCAGGTACAAGGCAAGATCACCGAGCAAGCGGAAGAATTGACAACGGATAATATCGTTTATTCCGCCGATTTGAACTATTGGACGGCCGCCGCACGTAAAGGTATGTACGATGTGATGTGCCAGTATGTAGACATTGTCGGGGAGTTGGCGAACGTGTTGACGATCCGTTTCAATGACGGCCAGATCAGCAAGACCGATTTATTGCAAGTGGAGTCCCGCTTGAAAGAAGCGGAATTGAATAAAAGCTCGGCTTATAAGGAATATCAGATCGCGTTACAGAACCTGAACTCATTGATGGGTGTGTCTCCGTTAGACCCGATCGAGGTGGAAGATTCCATTACGACCTATCTGGCTTTGCCGTTGCAAGTAGGAGAGGATGTAGCTCTTCGGAATCGTCCGGACTACGCTATTTCCGAGTTGAACATAGAGTATCAAAAGAGACAGATCAATTTGTCAAAGGCGAAATATAACCCGTCTTTGGCGATCGGTTTTCAAGGTACTTGGGGTACGCCGATGTTGAACGTGAAAGGTTCGGACCAGTTGTGGACTCCGGCCGTCTTCGCTTCCTTGAAGATACCTTTGTTCCGTTGGGGAGCCCGTTTCAAGGAGGTAAATTCCCAGAAGGCTATCCTTCGTAGTAAGGAATACGCCTTGGACAATACGCGTGATAAGATCGCTCAAGAGGTAGCGAACGCATGGACAAGCCTAACCGAGTATACGAAACAAATTACCGTCGCGGAAGAGGCTTGTAAGATTGCCGAGGAGAACCTTGATTTGAATACCTTCAGCTACAACGAGGGTAAACTACCGATCTTGGATGTGCTCTCCGCCCAATTGTCATGGATTCAGTCTTACAGTAGCTTGATCCAGACTTGGTATCAGCAAAAGGCTTCTTTAGCCCAATATAACAAGGCTATAGGTATCCGCCGTTTGCAGTAAAAGAAACATTTTATACTTAGAAGACAAGGTCCCTTATTTTGGAAACGAGATAAGGGACCTTCTCTATGAAATAAAACGTCCTTTATACCGTTAGGTAAACTGAAGATTGCTACATTTGCATACAATCTCGTCTGTTTGGGACACTCCTTGGAACCCGGACTTTTAAGTAGAATGATGAAATAATAAGATGTATACAAAGTTACTAGATAAACAAACGAAACTTGCCCTAATCGGACTAGGATATGTCGGGCTTCCTATCGCGATGGAATTCGCTAAACATGTTTCCGTTATCGGATTTGATATCAACGAGGATCGCTTGGACAAGCTTCGGAACTGTATTGATCCGTGTGGTGAGCTTCCTACTGAGGTATTTGAACATAAAGATATCACATTTACTTCTTCTATAGAAAAGTTGCGGGAGGCTTCCTTTTACGTTATAGCTGTTCCTACCCCGATAGACAGCCATAACGAGCCGGATCTATCCCCTTTGTTGGGTGCGACCCGCACGGTAGGCAAAGTCCTTAAACGAGGCGATTATGTAGTATACGAATCTACCGTATATCCGGGATGTACGGAAGAGGATTGCATCCCGATCTTGGAGGAGGTTTCAGGGTTGAGAGTAGGAGAGGACTTTAAGGTTGGATACTCACCGGAACGAATCAATCCGGGTGATAAGGTACATACCTTGGTAAATACCGTGAAGATCGTTTCCGGCTGCGATGCCGAAGCTTTGGAAACGATATCGGACGTCTATAAGCTGGTCGTTCAAGCGGGGTTGCACCGTGCGCCTAGTATCAAGGTAGCCGAAGCCGCCAAGATTATCGAGAATACCCAGCGTGATGTGAATATAGCCCTTATGAACGAGCTTTCCATTATTTTCGATCGAATGGGGGTAAATACGTTTGATGTCTTGAAAGCCGCCGGAACGAAATGGAATTTCCTGCCTTTCTCTCCCGGATTGGTAGGTGGGCATTGTATAGGGGTAGATCCTTACTATCTGGTGCATAAAGCCAAAGAATTGCAATATCACACGAAGATGATCAACTCCGGTCGCTACGTGAACGATTCCATGGGACGGTATATCGGAAAGAAGGTCGTGAAAAAGATTATCTCGCAGGGGAAAAATATCCTAGGAGCGCATGTGTTGGTGATGGGTATGACTTTTAAGGAAAACGTATCGGATATACGTAACTCGAAAGTAGCCGATATTATCAATGAGTTTAAGGACTTCGGAGCCGAGGTCGATGTGATGGATCCGTTCGCTTCCCCTTTGGAAGTATTGCAAGAGTACGGTATCCGGTTAGTAGAGAGGCCCGGGAAGAAATATGACGCGGTAGTGGTAGCTGTCGCTCATACGACTTATTTGAAGCTGGATGAGTCCTACTTCATGTCGATCACGAACGAACATGCCGTGTTGGCGGACGTGAAAGGAGTCTATCGAGGTAGCATCCATCAGATGATCTATTGGAGTCTGTAATTGTTAAAAAGTAACACAAGCTGCAAAGAAATTTCGATAAACTTAAAAAAATGTGTTGTACAATATCTTTTTTTATTTGCTCAATTATATTAATTAGCCCATCTTTGCATGCAGATAACCTAAACAATCTTTTTGCCTTAAAGACTAATACCTATTAAAAACCTATAAAGAGAGCCTTTGCGAAAAGGCTCTCTTTATGATTTTTAGGGGATTAGTAGTTCGTTTCCTCTATCTTTGAGGTGATTCTGCTAATAGCCTCATTCAGTTTGTCTTCGGGTAATATTACGTTAAAATCTCCCCAGAAACCCTCGTCGTAGTTGAAGTGGGTATCCGAGAAAACCGTGCGGGTGGGAAGGGATTCAATGCGTGAGAAGCGGTTCACATTGGCTGTATCTATCTTACAGGTAACCATTTCGAACCAAGTATGTAAAATATTTGTGTTAAAAAGTTGTCTTCTTTTTTTAATTTTAAAATGCAGATCTCCCCGGATATGGTTAATGTAGTAGGTGCCATTCCATTGCTTGTAAGATACCGTATAGGCTACTTTCTGGGGCGTGATCCGTAAATTCCGGCTTTTTCTCTCGACGAACATGCCGGCCGCTTGCTCGATATATTGGGGATTGACCTCAAAGTCCACCCTTAATAAGGCATTATTTTCCATGTCGATATATATCTGTCCCCGATAAAGCGGTTCATTGATACTCTTTCGTTGCTCGAAAGAGATGACGTTAGCAAGTCGATCATCCACTACCGTGATGTCGGTATGGGCGTATGTATAGGGTGAATCCGGGCTAGGATCCAGAAACTCCGGTAACTGTTTCATCAAGTCCAAGACAAGGCAGGAGTAGATACCCGACTTCATTTTTGTGATCAACGTGTCCTTTTCCTGCTCGTTACTAATGCGGCGCATCTTTAGTAGTTTCACTTGATCGGCCAAGGCATTGCTGTGGTAAGATGCCTTATATACCTTAAAAACAGCCTCGGTCAGTCCTACGAGTCCTTTTTTACGTTCAACGCCTTCTCTGTAAAATGTGGTAAGGTAAATCGGGTGCTGGGAATAATTGCTTCTTCTCTCGTCCAGCATCTCCTGTAATAAGCGTTTCGGATTGGTTAGACGCACGATAACTTCTTGGATGGAGATTACTTTAGGCTCTAGGGATAAGACGGTATGTTTATCTATTAACTCCCGACCATCTATCTCTTGGGGAAGATAGCCGATATGAGAGAAACGTACCTTGGATAATCGGAGTGAGTCCGGTAATTTCAATCGGAACTCTCCATTCTGGTTGGTGATGGTGCCGATAGCGGCCTCGCCGATTCCTACCGATCCGAACGCGATTGGCTCATGGGTATATTGATCCTGTAAAGAACCTTCTATCGAGAAATAGGTTTGTATGGAATCGGGAGTTACGGATGCGCTTTTAGGAGCGGAGGGACTCTCTGGCAGATAAAGCAAGAGATGGTTCTCTATCGTACGGATCGCCAGATTTTTATTACCGGTAATAGCGTATATAGCTTCTTGTATCGTATAATCTCCACCTTTTATCGATGTTGTTTGTTCATTATCGATAATCTTACTGTCGTATATAAAAAGATAGCCGGAACGTTCCGTGACGAGTCCCAGCAATTGGTAGATATTTCCTTTTGATTTAGGCAATCGTATGACCTGTCCCAGTACGTTACCATTCTGGGCATTCATAGGGATGAGAGCTACGAGTAACAGCAACCATCCTACGATCAGCTGTCTCAAGGTTCGGAAATCATCCATATATTATTTTGTTGCGTACATTTTAGTTTTAACGCCGCGCAGATCAGTTCAGCCATCGTCGCGGGTGAGTTATTATAGAAACTAACGGTCAGCCGTCTATTCTCTAAATCAGCCGTTGTCTTCAATGGCATCTTCGGATATTCCAGATTAATTACATGCAAGATATCTCCTAAGCGCTCATCCTTAAACTGGATACGGCGGGTGTAATCGGAAAATTGTTCGTTATCTTGAGTCGGAGCTACTTGTAAACGGTTGGAGAATAAGGATACGGTTTGACCGGCCTTTACCAGCGTTTGTTCTCCGTTCTTCTTGAGTGTCACTTTCACTAATCCCCGGCGAACGGCCAATTCAAAGGCGCTTTTATCCGAGCTTTTGATATTGAATGAGGTTCCCAATACCTCGATCCGGGCCTGCTCTGTCTCGATTAGGAAAGGACGTTCCTTATTCCCGCTTACATCAAAAAGGGCGTTTCCTAGTAGAGACACCTCTCTTTTTTCTCTTTGGAAATGTTCCGGATAGCTTAACTGACTGTTATCGGCCAGATAAACGATAGACCCGTCTTCCAAAGTCGTGACCAAGGTGGTGGAAGCCTCGTTATTATGCAGGGTGAGCAGAGTGGTTTCCGGTGTCCGTTCTCGTCCAAGGAAAATAGCCGTAGCTACCGATACACAGAGTATAACGATAGCGGCGGCCCATTTCATAAGTCCGATCCGGTATGGGATTTGTGTACCGGAAATTGGCTTATCCAGCAGCCCGTCTTGCTCCAAGCGAGTGTATAATTGTTCCCATGCTTGGTCTGTCTTCAATTTATTTTTTTCTATTTGATTCATAACTGTTAGGTATAATTCTCGATTTCTTTTCTTAGTGTTTGTAGTGCCTTGGTCATTTCCGCTTCTACTGTCTTTATGGACAATGAGAGGCTGGAGGCTATCTCCGCGTATTTCATTCCTTCGAAACGGTGCATCCGAAAGATCCGGAGGCGGCGTTCGGGCAATTTACCTAATGCCCGGTTGACCAAGGATTGCAATTCTTTGTACTCAAGTTGATCTTGCGGGGTATACGATTCGGATTCCGGATTCTCTCCGGCTAAAACCGTATTCCGGTATCGGTATCGTACTTCCCGATGCTCCAGATATTGTAAGGACCGGTTCCGGGTAGCTCCATAAAGGTAGTTCTTGATGGAACGTAAGATTGGAAGAGATTCTCTTTCTTTCCAGAATACATAAAACAAGTCCTGAACTATCTCCTCTGCGACTTCCTGCTCTCCTGTTATACTGGTTGCGTACAGGCAAAGAGGGGTATAATAAAGCCTGAAAATACTTTCGAATGCTTTAATATCCCCTTCCTTGATCTTTTTGAGTACGAACAAATCCATAATAATTTGGTTTCAACAGATAATTGATAATGGACAAAGATAATGATTTGTCCATATCATTGTCGATAGTATATTTACACGGTCAATTTTTATGTTGCTTCTTTAATTTATATACCGCATTCTCCAAAGACTCGGTAGGCTCGATAATGTTGTAAGCTCCCCAGAAGTTCTCGTCGGCGAAGTCCGATACCTTGTCGGATAGAGACTGATCCGCTTTAAAAGACATCCGGTAGGGGATGGAGTTATTTTGTTCTTTACCATCGGTAACGACCATCTCGGATACGATCGTGTAGTTGGTAGAGAAAAGTTTTCGTTTCCAGTCGCATTTAAAGCGAACCTCATTGCGGATATAACTCAGATAGCTCATGCCGTCACGTTCTTTGTAAGTTACGAGGAAAGCTACCTCCACGGGTTTAAATCGCAAGCCAAAAGGCTTTTTGCGGAGGATGGCCTCGGTAGCCTTATTCCGGTCATCCATGCTGAGGGCGAATTCCGCACGGCTGAAGGAAAGCCGTTCCTTATCGATATATAATTTGCCGTAATATAAAGCGTAAGGCAAGATCGCTTGAGGTTGGAAACTGATTACGTAATGCGGTCGGTCGTTTAACATCACGCTTTCTTCCATACGGAAGGCGTAATAAGGTAAGATATTCGGGTCGAGCAATAAATCCGGATTCTTCACCACATCCACGTAAACGGATAGGTTAGGGCCTCCCAATAATTTCACGGCTAATGTATCGCTAGCCTTCTCGCTCAATAATTTACGTCCTTTATAGATCTGTACCCGATCCCGTTCCACGTTCCTGTCCTTATAGGGAGTTTTGTAAACATCGATAACCGCTTCAGAGATATTGATATAGCGACGGCCTTTTTGTGCGGTCTCCCGGTAGAACCCGGTAAGCATGCTACCTGTGGCGATGTAATTCTTATTTACTTTCTCAATCGCCTCCTCTACGATATATCGAGGATCTCCGGCCCGGATAATGACTTCGCTAAGCGTATTCATGTTCGGTTCGAGTAGTACCGTGCATTCTAATATGTCCTTATCGTTCACGGGGATCAAGCCATTCAAATATCCGATATGCGATACTTCTACTTGTCTGGCATGGAGGCCGTTTTTCACTTTGATAGAGAACTCACCGTCATTATTGGTGATCGTTCCCACGTTGGTTCCCGGAATAGAGATATTTACGTATTCCAGTTTTTTTCGTGTTTGCTTGTCTTTTACTACACCGCTGACAGTGATAAACTCATCGTCTGCGCTATCCTGTGCCTTTATAGAGGTTACACCGCAAGCCAACAGTATCATCAGGATAAATCCCATAGTTTGTTTACAGAGCGCTTTCATATTTGTATTGTTTTAATGGTAAATAATCACTTTGTACTTATAGGATCGCTCAGAAAAGAAATACCCTATGGGATTTATCAAAAAAATCACACAACCTTTTGTCCGGGCTGCAAAGTCAACATTTCTTTAGGTACCGCTTTCTTGATGCTCTCTATTAAAATACCCGCTACGGTATGCCGGATAAAATCTTTACGGGTGACAAAGACGATCTCCCGTGTCGGCTTGGGAATGGCGAACGGACGTACCAATTCTTTCTGCTCTTTACTTAATTGCAGGGTAGCCAATTCCGGGATGAACGTAATACCGTTACCGCTTTCCACCATACGCATAAATGTCTCTAGGCTACCTAAACGGTAAGCGGCTTGGCGAACCTTTACCTTCTCCATCTGGCAGAAACGCATCAGCTGGTCACGGAAGCAATGTCCCTCGTCCAGCAGCCACAACCGCTCGTCGTTGATATCGGCGGTACGGATCAAATCCTTTTTGAAGATAGATTCATTATGAGCCACGTATCCGAAGAATTGCTCATAATATAATATGTCTCCTTGTAAATAGGATTCTGTGGGTTGGTTCGCTATGATAGCGGCATCGATTTCCCCGTTTTGCAGGGCGGCCATAGTGGGAGCGGTTTTCATTTCCAGCATACGGATGTCAAGATCCGTATGCTTTTCCGATAATTGCTGGAAAAAGCGAGGTAGCAAATAAGGGGCGATAGTCGGTAGCACCGCTAAGCGGAACGTACCTTTCAATGACTGTTCCTCCTCGTTCACGATATCTTTGATAAGGGAAGCTTGATAGAGGACATTTCTCGCTTGCTCAATAACCTTACGTCCGGCAGGTGTGGGGCGAACGGGTTGCAGGTTTCGATCGAACAATTTAATACCTAGTTCGTCTTCCAGCTTTTGGATCATCATACTCAATGTCGGTTGTGTCACCCTACAATGCTCTGCTGCCTTTGCGAAATGACGATAAGTATCCACCGCTAGGATATATTCGAGTTGCTGTATATTCATAGTACTTAATTTTACAAGCGTTAGAAATTAATGAAGACAAACTTACGGAAAAACGCTGGAATAATCGAATAAAAGTGGAAGAATAAAGCAACTTAATTTGAGTATTAGGCATTTAGGGGGAAATCGGGGAAGTTGGGTGAAAAGCCAAAATACATTTGCTTATCATGGAACAGACGAATGGGCTAACAGGATGATAGATTTACACAGAAAAAATATGTAACTTTGGAGAGTAATTTACAAATGGTTTACAGTCGTATATATAATGAGCTAAAAATTAATTGATTAAAGTATATGTCAGACAGTATCGTCATTATTCCTACATACAACGAGAAGGAGAATATTGAGAATATCATTCGTGCCGTGTTCGGGCTGGAGAAAGTGTTTCATATCTTGGTGATCGATGATGGCTCTCCGGATGGGACGGCGGTTATCGTGAAGGGCTTGCAGAAGGAGTTCCCGGAGCGTCTTTTTATCGTGGAGCGTAAGGGGAAGCTGGGATTGGGTACCGCTTATATCCGGGGTTTTAAATGGGCTATCGAGCATAAATATGATTTTATTTTCGAGATGGACGCCGATTTCAGTCATAATCCCAATGACCTGCCGAAGCTATACGCCGCTTGTACCGCACAGGGTGCCGACGTAGCCATCGGGTCGAGGTATTGCAACGGGGTGAATGTGGTGAACTGGCCGTTGGGCCGTGTGTTGATGTCTTATTTCGCCTCGGTGTATGTCCGTATCGTCACGGGTATGAAGATACAGGATACGACGGCGGGCTTTAAATGTTACCGCCGTGAGGTGCTGGAGACGATCGATCTGGACCGTGTCCATTTCAAGGGATACGCCTTTCAGGTGGAGATGAAGTTTACGGCTTATAAGTGCGGCTTCAAGCTCGTGGAGGTGCCGATCATCTTTATCAACCGTGCCTTGGGTGTCTCCAAGATGAACTCTTCGATATTCGGGGAGGCTTTATTCGGCGTCCTTCAATTGAAATGGTGGAGTTTCTTCAGGAAGTATCCGAGGAAACATGCGAGCCATGCCTAATGAAAACAGAGTTTGACAATTTATAATAGAATAAGAAAGATGAATAAAATATTAATCCAAAATCCGAGAATCATCAACGAGGGCCGTTCTTTTATCGGCTCGGTGTTGGTGGAGGGGGATAAGATCGCGGCGGTGTTCGAGGGGGAGGTTCCCGGGAACGTGCGTGCCGAGGCGAACCAAGTGATCGACGCTACGGGGAAATGGTTGATACCGGGCGTCATCGATGATCAGGTGCATTTCCGGGACCCCGGGCTTACCCATAAGGGGGATATCGGGACCGAGAGCCGTGCGGCCGTGGCCGGTGGCGTGACGACCTTCATGGACATGCCGAACACGAAGCCACAGACCACGACGATCGCCGATCTGGAATGGAAATTCAACCGTGCCGCCGAGGTCTCCCGTGCGAATTACTCCTTCTTCTTCGGTGGGACAAACGATAATATGGACGAGATCCGCAGGCTGGATCGTAGCCGTGTGCCGGGACTGAAACTCTTTCTCGGCTCGTCTACGGGAAATATGCTGGTGGACAAGAAAGACTCGTTGGAGCGTATCTTTGGCGAGGCCGGTATGCTGATCGCCATCCATGCGGAGAAAGAGGAGGTGATCCGGCGTAATATCCAGTATTACACGAACCTGCATGGCGAGGATCTGGATATCTCTTTCCATAGCAAGATCCGTAGCGAGGAGGCCTGCTACCAATGCTCGGCCGAGGCGGTTGAACTGGCTACCCGCTTGGATTCCCGTTTGCATATCCTGCATCTCTCCACGGAGAAGGAATTATCGTTGCTCAGTAACCATCTTCCCTTGAGCGAGAAAAAGATAACCGGCGAGGTCTGCGTGCACCATCTGTGGTTTCATGACGGCGACTACGCCCAATTCGGTAATCGTATCAAGTGGAATCCTTCTATCAAGACGATCGAGGATCGCGCGGCGCTGCGTGAGGCGGTCAATAACAATACGATCGATATCGTGGCTACCGACCATGCCCCGCATCTACCGGAGGAGAAGCAAGGCTCTTGCTTGAAGGCGGCTTCCGGAGGACCGCTTATCCAGCACTCCTTGATCACGATGTTGGAGCTGGCGATGGAAGGCCGTTTCACGTACGAGAAGGTGGTCGAGAAGATGGCGCATATGCCGGCGGAGCTGTTCCGTATCGATAGGAGGGGATACATTCGTCCCGGATACTACGCCGATATCGTATTGATCGATCCGGAGCAGACTTGGACGGTATCGAAGGAGAATATCTTGTACAAATGCGGCTGGTCTCCTTTCGAGGGCTATACGTTCCACCATGGCGTATGGAAGACTTTCGTGAATGGCGAGTTGGCCTATGGCGATGGAGAGGTGAATGACGCCGTGAGAGGTAAAGAAGTCCGTTATCTATAGCAGTAGAGACGGGGCATGCCCCCGTCTCATCCTATCTATTGGATATCGATCAGTTTATGGGTTTGCAGACTTAGTCTCCACCGGGGATGCCGGAGGATGTAATCCACTACCTCTTTCGTATTTTGGCAGGAGCAGGGTTGCAGGAAATGGTACCGTGCGGGGATTTCGGCGTATGCGGACAGGTCTTGCCCGGTATAAACCACCTTTATCTCGTCGACTCTTTCCAATACCACCGGGGCGTTCTCCTTGGGCGAGCAAGTCACCCAGTCGATGCCGTCGGGCAAGGGGCGTGTGCCGTTGGTCTCGATACAGATCTGTTTCCCCGCCTCACGTAAGCGGGATATAAGCGCCTTGTCGATCCACAGGCTAGGTTCTCCTCCCGTCAGGATTACCATCCGTGCGGGAAAGGAAGATACCTTCTCCACGATCTCCTCGTCCGTCATCATTACGCCCTCCTCGTGGCGGGTGTCGCAGAAGCTACATCTCAGGTTGCAACCGGAGAAGCGGACGAATACGGCGGGAGTCCCCGTATGGAACCCTTCGCCTTGCAAGCTGTAGAATATCTCGTTAATCTTCCTCATAGATCGCCGTGTTACCCTCAGACTCTTTTACCTCTACCTTGAAACAAGACGGGATCTGCTCGTATACCCAAAAGGCTATGTTCTCCGCCGTCGGGTTGAAAGGCAGGATATCGTTCAAGTTCTGGTGGTCCAACAGGGATTTCACCGATCTCTTGATATGGCTGAAATCGACTACCATGCCATCGGCGTTTAATTCCTTGGAGCGGCAATAAACCGTGATCATCCAATTGTGACCATGTAGATTCTCACATTTGCTGGGGTAGGACAATCTCAAGCTATGGGAAGCGGAGATCTCCATACGTTTAATTACGGTATACATACGATAATAATGTTTATACGATAAATAATAATGTACCTAATGTCACCTCGGCACACAAAAAAATCCCGGATGCAAATATACGAAATATTTAGTTTGTTTGTACGACACTTGTCTACGATCGGTAGAGACAGGCGGTATGTCGATCGGCTATGCCTCTTGGTTCAGCGCCTTCATCGAGAACAGGAAGGTCGTTCCTTTGCCCTCGCCCTCGGACTCGAACCAAAGCTTTCCTCCATGAAGCTCCACGAAGTCCTTGCAAAGCATCAATCCCAGACCGGAGCCTTTCTCGTTCTTCGTCCCGTAGGTCGTGAAATGCGAGTCTTGTTTCAAGAGCTTGTCTTGATCCTCTTTCTTGATGCCCTTGCCGGTATCTTTCACGCTAACGGTTACGAAATCCCCCTCGGAGCGTGAGGATAAGGTGATCGTGCCCCCCTCGAAACTAAACTTCATGGCGTTAGAGATCAGGTTACGGATAATCGTCTTGAGCATATCGATATCGACCAAGCCTACCAGCTCTTTATCCAGATTTTCTAGGATAATCTTCACGCCTTTTTGTGCCGCCATCGGGACATACATCTCGGCGGTACTGTCGATGATACTGTTTATGTCGGTCTGTTGCTTATATACGTGCTGCTTGTTCAAGCGGTTCTTGGCCCATTTCAGCAGGTTGTCCAGCAAGAGGAAGATCTCCTCGGAGGTCTTGTTCATCATCTGGATCATCTCGTACACCTCGTCGCCTACCCGCTCCTTGTCCACCATCATCAAGATGGCGTTATTCATCATTTTCAACGAGCCTAGCGGGGAACGCAGGTCATGGGCGATAACGGAGTATAGCGTATCCCTAGACTCGATCGTGTTCTCCAGCTCGGCCTTGATGCGCTTGATGCTGTAAAGCTCGTAGCGGTGGGCCACCCTCTTCACCAACTCCTCACGTTGGAAAGGCTTTGTGACGTATTCGGTGGCGCCCAATTGGTAACCTTTCACGATGCTTTGCATATCGCTTAGGGCGGACATGATAATCACGGGTATATCCGTAGTCTCGGGATTGCTTTTCAGATGCTGGAGGACCTCATATCCGTCCATCTCAGGCATCATGATATCGAGTAATATCAGATTTGGGTGTTTCTCGTTAGCTATGCGTAGCGCTTTTGTCCCGCTGTCGCAAGTCAAAAGCGTATATCCCTCTTTCTTCAGTATGGCTTGTACTAGCATGACGTTTGTAGGGACATCATCTACGATAAGAACTTTATACTCTGAGGCCAATTTATCCATTGTATCTAAATTGTGTTCTAGTTTTCTTGATATTCAAATAGTATCAATAGCGCAAAAGTATTAATTAAAGTCGACATATAACGACTATTTATCCATCTATTTTTTTATTTTTTTATCCCGCGCCTCGTTTGGCTTTTTCCCAAGCGCCTGTGCCTTTATGCTTAGCGAGATAGCTATACCCTCGTATGACATTGATATTCATGAATAAAAAGTAATAAGGAATGAATAATAGCTTGTTCCGGATGTTCCGTTTTTCCATTTTATACCCCAAGTATCCCAGCAGGTAAAACGCTAATTGCAGGGCAAGGATGACCGTGTAAAGGGTATGCCCGGTACAGGCAAGGAGCAGGTTGAGGGGCAGGAGGGCGAAGAGCACGACCGGCGTCAGCGTCCAGCGCAGTACCCGGTGGCTGATGTATTGGAAGCTCAGTATCCCATACCGGAACATATTCAATAATCCCCGTAGCCGCCATACCGATTGCAATCCTCCGGCCGATATGCGTACTTTACGTTTCTCCTCCTCCCGCATGTTCAGGGAGGCGCTCTCGAGGGCGTACGCCTCTTTGCTGTAGGCGATCTTGTAGCCTCTCATCGCTATGCGCAGGGAGAGGATGAAATCGTCCAGCAGGGTATCCGGGGGCATCTGCTCGAAGAGGGAGGTACGGATGGCGAAGAGCTCGCCTGCCGCTCCGACGGCGGAGTATAGGCGGTAGTCCAGTCGCTTGAGGGCGGACTCGTATTTCCAGTATATGCCTTCTCCGGCGGTGGCTCCCTGCTCGGCTTGTATCTCTACCCGTTTCTCTCCGGCCACGCAGCCTACCCGTGGGTCGCTGAACTGGCGTATGATCTCCTTGATGGCGCCCTTGTTCAGCATCGTGTTGGCGTCGGTGAAGATGACGTAGGGGGTATTGACGTAGGGGAGGGCTCGGTTCAAGGCGGCGGTCTTTCCTTGTCGCCGCGGTTGGTACAGTACGGTGACCTCCGGGTACTCTTTCAGTCTCTCATTCGTGTTATCATTGCTTCCATCGGTGATCCAGACCAGTCTCAGCTTATCCGCCGGATAATCCAGTTGTCTGCAATTCACCATCTTGCTCGCCACGATCGCCTCCTCGTTGTAGGCGGCTATCAGCAACGTGGCCTCCGGTAGTGTCTCGGGAAGGCGGGGGAGCCGGGGTTTAACGAACAGCTCCTTGATCTTTACCATAAGGTATAATACGATCCCATACCCCAGATAGGTATAGAAAACGATCCCGATGCCGATCCAGAAGAGGATCTCAATGACTTGACAGCTCTTTTCCATAAAATCTATTTAATTGAAGTGAAACCATTTTTGAAGTATATCCTTGATTTTAAATTTGATGGCTAAATTCACCAAATTGATTTTTATAGTTATAGGTAAACTGTAAAAAATGTATATAGCAAGAAAACGAAGGTAAGAGGTACTACAGATAATTCGGTTAGGTAGTTGGAAATTTCGAGTTAATAAAGAGCATGCGAGTTTTTTCCTTTCTTGTTTTTCCATTTTGTTATCTACGCATAATATTCTGTAGGCATGATATAGGCCCATGAACATGGTATCGAAGAGCAAACAGGGATAAATTGAGTGTGGTCTTAAGTGGGCTATATAGGCTCTTTTTGTTTTTTCTATTTCTGCGTAGCTGATACTTAATTTCATCGAATACCCTTGTGTCTTGATCTTTGAGGTTGTGGATTCTGGATTTATAGTATAATACAAGGTTTGATCGGATATTAATTGGCAAGACTTTGCGGATATAATAACTTGATATGTGAACCAGCAATCCTCTACCAGTTGATGAGGTATACACTGTATATTATGGGATTTTAAAAAGTTTAAATTATAAAGTTTGTTCCAGCTCATTACATATATATCATTGTTTTGTGCATATCGATATTGTGCGACTGGTAAATCATCTCCTTGGATTAAAATCGGGCTATACGTATAAGTAGGGTAGGTCTTTCCTGAGAGATCTTTCTTCATGTGTGATGCTGCGATGAAATCAACAGGATGTTCTTGCATTTTATGTACGAGAATTTCTATGCATGTAGGGATGATCTCATCGTCACTATCCATAAAAAACAGATACTCGCCTTGCGCATTATCAATGGCAGTATTTTTTGTGGTATCTGTGCCTATATTATGCGGATGCTCTATGATTCGAACGTCCTTTCCTCTTGGATGATCTTTAATAATTCTATGGACAATGTCCATGGAATCATCTTGCCCTTTATCGTCTACTATTAAATATTCTATATTATCATATGTTTGGTTTAATGCGGACAGTAAAGCTCTTTCTACGAATAGAGACACGTTATAAATAGGTATTGCTAAAGAAACTTTATACATAACTTTGTTATTTTGAGTTATTGTTTATGAAATAAATACCATCTTTTATTCCTTTAAACAAAAATGGAATAAGATGGAATTTTGCTTGAATCGTAAATATTAGAATCTTTTTGCAAAGAGCAAATGTCGTTTGATATATATATGAACATATACGAATTCTTTTTTTTGATAAAATGCGCTGGGCAAATATGAGACGATTTCGGGTGTGATAATATATACGCAAAGGACTCTCAATACCCACACTAGCGCTTTCCTTATGATAGATTATAGCTTTGGGCTCAAACCAAATAGAGGATCCAGTCTTTTGAATTTGAGTACACCAATCTAACTCTTCATAATAAAGGAAGTAGAATTCTGGCATTTTCCCGAATTTTTGTATGTCAATCGCCTTGACTGCCATGGCAGCTCCATGGGCGAATGAGGTTTCATGCGCTTCTTCGAACTGTCCTTGGTCTAACTGATCATAGCCAATGGAGGTGTTCCGGAGCGTTATGTGGCTCATTGGTGTGGAACCTGCGTATTGTAAACGTTCTTTTTCGGGCCAACAAGCTATTTTAGGAGAGACGCATCCTATTCGAGGATTGCTGTCCAGTCTATTTACTAATGCTTTTAGGAATGGTTGGGTAATGATTGTATCATTGTTAAGAAGTAATAAATAATAGCCTGTGGCATATGATATTCCCAAGTTATTACCACCGGCGAATCCAAGGTTTTTCTCACTCCGTATAACCTGTATGTCTGGGAACTTGGATTGGAGAAGCTTATGTTCCAGAGGGTCGGTAGAAGCGTTGTCTACGACAATGATCTCATGAGGATAAGTCTCATGGATAGCCAAGGATTCTATCATCTCGACGGTATCTTTCAACCCGTTATAATTGATAGTGATAATGGAGACTTTTTTAATCATGGCTTTCTTCTTTTTTTATCGTTATGTCATGTGGAGTGCTCTGAAAGCTCGTATCCTTGTTTTTTATCCGGATGAATGAGGCTATATATCCTTTTGTCAAGATGAAAAAAAGGAAGGGAAGCTTCGACAGATTCCTGTAAAGTTTCCGTGTATGCATCTTGCGGGGAATGGCCAGCGTATATGTCAAGATGCTGATTAATATCAGTCCATACCATTTCAGGGCAAGCGGGAAAGTTGTGAGGCTCCATGCCAAGGCGAGGAGGGACGGGATGATCAGTTTTAATATTCTCGGGAGCGGGAACCATTGGACCGCCTTGTCTATATAATTCCAGTTGAGGGTACGGAGGTCGAGATGCCGTATGATCAAAGAGAATGCCAGCAGTTGGGCGTGGAACCAGCGGGATCTTTGCCGTGCCATGACCTCTTGGCGTGAGGTCTTCTCGTCGTACACGAGGATGTCCTCGGCGTAATCGACAAAGATATTTTCCGTGGCGAGATAGATCTCCAGCTCCTTGTCCTCGGCGAAAGTGCCGCATTGGGGCATGTGGGATTTCAGCCATCCGAAGTCGAATACCATGCCGGAGCCTATCAAGGAGGAGGAGATTCCGACATTGACCCGCCCCTTGCGGAAGATGGTGTTGTTGATCTCCTCGGAGATACCGTCCCATACCGCTATCGGCGTATTGTCGTTCTTGAGCGTACGGTGCGCTTGCAGGGCGATGTTGTCTTGCGTGATATCGTTGATCCGGGTCAGGAAATCCGTATCCGTGAGGTTGTCGGCATCGAGGATGACGACTTTATCGATTCCCTCTTTTAGGTATTCCAAGGCGTAGGTGATGGACTTATGTTTCATGCTATGCTCGAAATCCGGCGTGAGGAGCTCGATCGGGAGCTTGGCGAGCGCTTGGTTCGTCTCCTCCCGCATATGGTCCGATACCACGATCACCCGGTATTTGTCCGCCGGATAGTCTTGCAGGAGGATGCGCTCCACGGATTCCTGTATGACTTGGTCTTCCTTATAGGCGGCGAAGATGACGGCGAACTTCTGGAGCCGTATGCTCCGGTGCTTCCGGTGCCTCCTCCGAAAAAAGGACGCCAACGTAAAAAATAGGTCATAGCCTATGAAAAAGGCGATGAAAATGAATAGGGCGATATCTATGTAGATCAACAAGTGCATTCGCTTTTTTTTACAAAAGTACTTATAATTTTCAATAAGAGTTTGATTCTGCCGTTTTTTTCTCACCTAAGGGGGCCATATCTTTCCCAGCGAGCTCAGCGCCGCCGAGAGTATCAGCCCCCAGCCCAGCAGGTTCAAGGGGCCGGGCGAGGGGTGGACGAGAGCGAGAGTATCGCCCCGATAGCCGCCAACGCCGCCTCCCGCATGTCCAGCAGGAGGGAGAGTGCCGCCAGCAGGAAGAGGCTGGCCAAGGCGAGCAGGCGGAAGTGGGGGAAAGGGGGGCGTGGGTTCCGTGGGAGTGTCGGTCGTGTCATGGGGCGGTTGTTTTTGGGGCGTGTGAGATCCTAGGTTTAGCAAGAAATCCAGCAGGCTGCGGACGAAGGCTAGTATTTGTCGTATCTTATTCATATCAATTGTTGTTTTTTAGGGATGAGTAAATCGGTTCGATCTCGTGGCAGAGCTGTACCAGCGTCTCCCGGTAGCGCTCCCGGTTGTCGCCGTTCAGCTCGCTGATGTAGGGGCTGTAGGCGATGGCCTTGGCGTAGTCGGCGGGGAAACGGCTCATGGCGGCGGCCTGCGGGTAGGAGCAGACGAGGAGGCGGGCGAAGTCGAGGTAGGAGTTGCGTGCCGAGTCGTAGCGGCGGAACAGCAACTCGCCCCGCTTGTATCGGGCGGTGACGCGGCCCCCGTGCCAGAAGGCGTTGCTCGCCCCGTAGCCAGTGATGCCGAAATGGTTGTTGGCCTCCCGGGCTAGGCGGGAGGTGCCCCAGCCGCTTTCTAGGGCGGCTTGGGCAAGGAGGATGATGGGGTTTAGGTGGAAGCGGTCGCCGGCGGACTGGGCGTCGGCAAGGTGGGTGGAGATATAGGCTTGTTTCATGATATATACGATGAATTATGGTTTGATTTTTCTTGGAAAATTAATCTTAAATTACTATCTTTGAATAAGTTAATAAATAAACAGCATCAGTATGGAAAAGCGGGAGACCGGTGTCGGCGCCTATTATTTTTGTGATATAGCGATGAGTTATTTTCCCTTATTGTCGAAGAAGAAAGCCTCGGATAAGCTGTCCCGGTGGATACGTGTCAGCGGAAAGTTGATGGAGCGGCTGGAGGAGTGCGGATGGCATCCCCGCCAACGGATCTTATCGCCCCGTCAGCGGGAGTGCATCGTTTCTCATCTAGGGGAGCCCTGAGTCAGATCTCGTCGGGGGATTCGCTGTCGCCTCCTCCCGGGGCGGGTGCGTCGGGCACGATCTTCTCGAACTTGGCGAGGCCGGTGACGCTCTTTAGCGTCACGCTCGGACGGAAGACGATCCGGGGACGTTTGATAAGGGAGGCGTTGAAGTCGGCCTCCAGCTTGGTGCCCTTGCTGCCGATCACGGCTTGGAAGTGGCCGAGATCGCCCAGCTGGACGGTTTCCCCTTTCTGGAGGCGTTGCTTGAGGATGTAGAGGAGGCCGTCTACCACGACCTGCACGTCGCCCCGGGAGGCGGTGCTGCGGTCGGCGATCTGGTCGCACAGCTCCTCGAAATCGCAGGTGCCGGTGGACTTGTTCACGGCGTAATACAACTTGGAGCCGGCGGCGGCTCCCTTGGTCATGTCTTTTCGTAAGACTAATCGGTACTTGATCGGCATAATGTCTGGTGTTTTTTTGATTACGTTGTAAAGGTACGACATGCCGCCGGTGGGATTCCGGTTAACGGGGACGAAGGGGGGCGAGGTCGGGTGAATGGGGGTAAAGAGGTGGATTTTGAGTGAATAACGCTTGGTTTTCTAACGAAATAAGCGTATGTTTGCTCAATCAAAATTCGATTGACATGAAAAATTTACGGTATGAAAGAGAAAGACAAGCGGCGAGACGTGAGAGGTGAGTCCCGTGAACGGGCGAAGTGCCAGCGTGAGACGTTGGGCAAATATTTTTACGATTTGTCAAAACTGACGTTCACGGCGTTGGTGCTGGGAGGGGCGTTGACCTTCTTCCAAGGGTATGAGTTCAATGCTACGGTAATAGGGATGGTCGTTTTCGGAGTCGCTGTTTCGCTGGCATTGGTCTGGTTTGGTAATAGAATCTTAAAATGAGATAATTATGAATGCGGGATTATTTATCTGGGGAACTTTAGCCTTCATTTCCGTAGGCTTGGTTATTTGGTCGTACACGCCATCCGGCAAGCGTTGGTTGGATAGCATGAAATAAAAGGACTATCGTGTTTCCGGTCCGAACACTACTGTGTTTGGCTTCGGATACTACTGTGTTGGCCTCCCGACACAATAGTGTTCGGTGCCAAGCACAGTAGTGTTTTTTTGTGGGCGGCTGATGGTTGGCGGGTCAGCCCTCCACCCGCCTCACGCTCTGGCTTCCCAGCGCCCTCCCGATCCGGTCGCTCAAGGCGAAACAATCCCTCAGTTCCTTCAGGCATGTCGCCCGCTCATCGGTCGAGGTAGCGGAGCGGAGGTGTGCGGCCGTGCGTTGTAGCCGGTCGTGTATGAAAGGCTCGGCGTAGAGGAAGAGCTGGCGTTCGGCCTCGTCGGGCAAAAGTTCGTCGGGGAGCCTTTCCGGCGGTCCCTCCTCCGGGTAGGAGGAACGGAGGGAGAGGATGAGGGCGGAGAGAGACTCGTCCGTGATCCCGTCCGGATGGCCGCTTCCCGAGAGGAGAGCCAGCAGGTCGAGATGGGCGGGTTCCGTCAGGGGCATCCCGCCGGCGGACAACTCGGAGGCGACCCATGCCGGGAGGGAGATACCGCTACCATCCCCGGCGTAGAACATCCGGTCGTGGTTGGCGAGGCAGAAACGCAGCAAGGCCCTTTCCCGGAGGCGTGCGGGAGGGAGGCCCGTCACTACTTCCGCCGGCCCTGTCCGGACAGGCTCGCCGGGAGAGGCGGACAACTCCTCACGCAATACGTCGAGGGGGATACCCGTAGCCTTGGAGAGTTCCTCCACCCGCTGGTACACGGCCAGCGGAGAGCCTACGAGACGGATCTCCCCGAGCACCTCCCGTATCCCCCCGGCGTCGGGTCCGCCTTTCCGCCCCGCCGCCTTCCGGATGCGGTGGCTCAGGTAATCCACCGCCTCTGTCCGCACGAGCCTGCGCAGCGCCTCGGCCCCTTGCCGGCGGAACATCTCGTCCGGGTCCATGCCACCGGGCAGGGGAAGGAGGCCCACCTCGCATCCCTGTGCCAGCAAGAGACGGGCGGAGCGGAGCGTGACGTGCCCCGTCAGCCTCCGTATCATCCGCACGTGATCCTCGGTGAGCGCCGTGCCGCAAAGCCCGGCGGCGTGACGGATACCGGCGGCGTGGAAGGCGATCACGTCCTTGTAACCCTCGCACAGCAGCACGTCGCCCTCGGTGCGGACGGCCCTCACCGCCTCGTACAGGCCGTAGAGGATACGTCCCTTGTTGTACGCCTCGCTGTTGTCGGAGTTGACGTATTTGGCTGTTCCCGCCCCCTCCGTTCCCCGGTACCGCCCGGCGAAGCCCGCTATCTGTCCCCCGGTGGTCCTTACCGGGAAGACAAGCCGCCTCCGGAAGCGCCTGAAGCCCTCGGGGGCGTCGGGCGGGCAGATACCTACCCCGAAGTGGGAAAAGGCTTCACGGAGCGCCCTGCGGTCTTCTTCGCCGTTCTCGTCCTTACCAGTTATCCCCTCGGCGGGATCGTAGGGAAGGAGGGAGCGGGCGAAGTCCTCGTTGCCGCGTAAGATCGCCTGTCGTGCCTCGTGCCGTCCGGCCTCCTCCGTGCCCCGTTCCTCCTCCACCTCGATGCCATACTTGCGGGCCAGCAGCCGCACGGCCTCCTCGAAGCCGCATCCCTCCATGTGGCGCACGAGGCGTATGGGGTCCGCTGCCTCGCCGCAACTGAAGCATTTTCCGATATTGAGCGCCGGGCTGATCCGGAACGAGGGGTGACGCTCGTCGTGGAAAGGGCAGAGCGCCACGAGACCCTTGCCGGAACGCCGTAGTGTGAGGTACCCGGCCGCTACCTCGTCGATGCGGGCGGTTTCCCGTACCCGCAGTAAAGTGTCATGCGTGATCATCCGAACAGGTCTTTATCCAGTTCTGCTTTCGCCGGTCTGCGGTCGTTCGGCACCGGCGTGCGGTCATCGGTGAACCGGGTTACCCCCTTGTTGTGGCAGAAACGCACCTCCCCGGACTCCCCGTGCCGGTTCTTGGCGATCGAGAGGGTACCCCGGCCCTCGGTGGAGAGACGGGTCTCCGGGTCCTCGTCGATGTTCATCACGGAGAGGCGGCGGAGGAAGAATACCGTATCGGCGTCTTGCTCGATGGAGCCGGAGTCACGCAGGTCGGACAGCATGTTCTTCAGCGTGGGTCTCGCCTCGCAATTCCGGTTCAGCTGGCTCAGCAGCACGACGGGGATGTCGTTCTCCTTGGCGATCAGCTTTAGCTGCCGGGTGATGGCCGATATCTGGTCGTTCGTGCTCTTGCGGTCCTCGGAAGGCGAGAGCATCAGTTGGAGGTAGTCCACGATCACCATCTCGCACCGCCCCTGCTTCCGCCGGAGCGAGATCTGGTAACGCAGGTCGGCCACGCTCAGGTCCGTGCGCTCGTCGATCCATATCGGCAGTCGCTCCAGCTCGTCGGAGGCCCTTTGTATCCTCTTCATCTCGGGGGCGGAGAGGGTCCCTTTCAGGATCTTGGAGGGCTCTATGTCCGCTATGCATCCCAGCAGCCTGAACACCAGCTGCTCCTTCGACATCTCTAGGCTGTAGAGGCAGACCGGGTGCCCGTTCCTCGCTGCGTTCAGCGCCATGAAGAGGGCGAAGGCCGTCTTGCCTACCCGGGGGCGTGCGGCGATCACGTTGAGCGTGCCCGGCATCATGCCGCCCGTCATCCGGTCCAATCCCTCCAGGCCGGTATGTATGCCCGGCGTGCGTCCTTCCGTCACCCTGCGTTGTATCTCCAGCATGCGCTCCTTGGCCAGCAGGGTGGCTTCCTTCATGCCTACGCTGTTCGTGGCGTGCGAGAGCCGTTCCATCAGCCGGCCCACGTGCGAGTCCATCTCCTTCAGCAAGGCCTCCGTGTCACGATCCGGCCGTGAGGCTTTCAAGGCCGAGTCGTAGCAGCTCAGCATGAACTGCCTCGCTACGTAGGCCTCCCGCAGGTGGCGTGCGTGGGTAGGCATGTACTCGTCGCCGGTTTCCAGATACCGTCCGCCCAGCGCCAGCTGGTACAGGTCGGTGGCCAGCGTCTCCTTATCGGGCGCTATCCTCCGCAGCTCCTTCTCCACGGAGAGAGCGTCGGCGCTCTCCCCCCGGTTGTAGATGTTCAGGTACGCCTCGAAGGCCATCGCCACTTGCGGTAGCGTGAACATCTCCGGCAGCAGTTGCGCCGCCAGCGTGGGCATATGCCGGTGGGAGGCCATAAGCCCCGATAAGATCGCTTTCTCGATCTCCTGCTCCTGCGGGAGGGCGAGGCCGTCGGGCAGTGTCGCCGGGCGGTCGCTCTTGTTTTTGCTCGTGTTTGCCATGCTTTACTCCTGTTCTTGTTTGTCGTTATCTTTCTGTATCTTCTCCTCCTTGATGAAGAGGGACTTGTAGAAGGGTACCTTGACGGCGAGGCCGTTTCCTGCCTTGATCTTATGGATCATGTTTTCCTCGGCCAGCTCGTTCAGCGCTTTCCTCGCCGCGTATAAGGAACATCCCAATGCCCTGGCCATGGTCGTGATATGGATGATGCACTGCCCCTCGTAGATAGATACCCGCTTGCCGCCAGCGTATCGATAGTTGTAAGGCTTGTTGGCTAGTTTACCGAAAATGTATATGAACACGCCGATCTTAAGGCGTGTCTTGTTCTTCGGATAGTAATCTTGCAGTAATAGGTCGATAAATAACCTCGGAAAACGTGTGTAACCTCCACTTTTTAACTCTTTGACGCTAACTGTCTGTTTCATTGTACTTTGTATTGTTTTGAATGGTGAAAATAAAGAATCGAACCTAGTTTCGAACCCCCGATCGAATGGGGGGTTTAAGGATTAACAATCTGTTAAATAGTGGTTTGTCTTGAATAGGTATCTATTTTTCGAATGCCCTTTTTAACGTCATTTCGCACTATATAAGATATAAATAGGTATTTATAATAAAAATAAAAGAATAGAAAACGAAACGTTTCCTTCTTTTTTTGAATTAATAATTATTTATTTTGTATCTCATTAAATCAACTTATTTGTATTTCCTACTTTCTTTACAAAGGTAAGGTTATGTTTTGGTTTATGCAAGCATTATTATTGGTTAATTATTTTGTTTTATAACATGGTATAATTTTTTCTAATGTAGGTTTAAATGATTAATTTGATTGTTTATTATGACTAGATTGGGGTGGGTAATCTTTTGCTTAAAAATGAATTTATTATCTTTAAAAAATTATGTTTGTTATAGAGACGGGGTATATCCCGTCTCTTATTATATGATAATGTTACTTATTTAATTAAATTAGATTCCTCGTCTTGATACTTTTCTTGTTTGGTGAAAAGCTGGTGTATGTTCCTTAACGCTTTGTATACCCTTACTTTTAGGCTATTGAGCAAGGAGCCGTCTTGACCCACCGTTCCGTACCCTGTGACGGCCCTCGCCTTGCGATCGTGAATGAATACGATCTTACCTACTTCTCTTAGATGCATGGCTAATGTACCGTCTTCTCCTCTTTTTATATCTACCCGAATCCCGATTCTCCGGGCCGGCTCTGTATGATAGGCGAAAACGAGCCCTCTTACGCTTAGTTCCGGGCGCTTGAATGATAGAAAGTATAGATAGATATCCCGTGACAACTCGTAGAAGAACAGGTCGAGCCTTGAGTGTCGCTCATCCGGGATATAGCTCCATGAGGAGCAGCAGGCTACGTTTCCCGGAATCCGCAAATGATCTACTAGGATCTGGACGTATAGGGGAGGGTACATGGTATCTGCGTCGATATTGATATGGTACCTGCCTCGTGCGTGGTCTAGTCCGCATTGGCGGGCATATCCACAACTATGTCGTTTTTCCAAATAATGCGGGAGGCCTACGAGACGGAATATCTCACCGGTCCTATCGGATGAATCATTGTTTACGCCGATGATCTCCACGGGATATTCGCATCTCATCTCACTCAGCGCCCATAGGCAAGGCAATAAATGCCTCTCCTCATTGTAAGCTATGACGGATACGGTAACCACGGGCTCGTCGCTTTGTACCTTCGCTAGTTTTTGCTTGATTTCTTGAATGATCCCCTCCTGGACGTTGTCTAGGGGTTGATTGTATATGGATATGTATTTTTTTGCCCATTTCATGATAATTATCGTTTTAATAGCATCTTCTCCAAAGACCTTACGGCCTTGTATCCGAATATCTTGATGAATAATGTCCGTGTACGGTAGTAGGCGAAAGCCTTATGCGAAAACCATGAGTTTTGGTAATGATGAATCGCATGGGTCTCAGGGGTGAGGAATACCTCTCTCGAATCGAATACCTTAGGCGAGAAGTATTCCTTGGGCAAGACATAGACAGCCTCTCCTAGGTCTTTTTTCTTCAGATCGTCGATATTGCTACCGCTGGGCATGTTTATGACGGGCTTTAGACGGAGTATGGTCTCGTTCAGGATCTCCGGTAGCATACGGATATCATAACTTCCGTCTTCACGTATGAAATTTCGTCCTTCATAATAATCCAAGCAGCATTTGATCCAGTCACAACCTTTTTCGGCTCCTAATATGGCCGCCTCAATCGTACCGGAAGTTTCCGCCCCGACGAAATAGGGCAGCTCAAGAAAGTTATCGAGGCTCTTCAGTATCTCCACGTCTGAGTCTAAGTAGATTCCTCCATGGTGGTAAAGAGCGTACAACCGGATGTAATCGGCGGCGAACGCATATTTCTTGGTGTTGAACGCTTGCTCTACCCATGGGACTTCGTGGATGTTAAAACGTTTCGTGTCCCATAAAATGATCTCGTAGCTAGGAAGGTGTTTTTTCCAGCTATCAAGGCAGTCTTGTATTTTCCGTGGATATGGATCACCACTTAACCAACAGAGATGTATGATTTTAGGAATCATGGCTTATTCTATTTTTTGTTTTCTATATCAATTTCACTTAATACTTTACTCATTTGGCTCTCCCACGAAAGCGATAGGACGGACTCCCTGATCTGGCAGGGAGATAGCGTTTGCCCCCTATGAAATTCCAGGATAGCGGGAATCTCGATCGGGCTTTCATCTGCTTTGGCTTTCAGTATATAAGGCTTTCCCTCGAAATCACTGTCCATCTCGGAGTAAATGAAAGGGAGCCCTCTTGCTGCGTACTCTCTGTTTTTCAGTGTTTTGATGTGGGTGATGCCGCTTCTATGGCGTGCGAGGCTCCCTATGCCCATATCGGCCTGTTCGAAGAGCTCATCCAATTCTTCCCCGTGTCTCATCCCGTGTAGGATCACATATCTCTCTAAGTTATATTTCTTGATGAGTGGGAGAATATCGTTCTCTTCCCGTTTCGCCGCGAAATTGCCGACGATGTGGAAATATACATTATATCCGGAGTTTGCTTGGTAATAATTGACTAAGCCTTTTACTAGGCGGTCGAAGCCATGCCAGTAATGGATTTCCGCCACCCCGATCAAGTGGAGCTCATGGCTCGTGTCGTTTATGTGTTTCTTTAGCTTGATTTGTTTGAAGTCTATCCCGTTCGATATTTGTATGGTACGGCTACCGAATATTGTTTGGTAATCGGAAAAGGTGATGACCCCGCTTAACCGCTTAGCTAACGTATGGCGGAAGCATTTGTCGATAAGCAGCGTTGCCTTACGGGAGAAACCGATATATTCTTGATCATAGGGGTATGTAGGTATCTCCATGACCACTTTCACGTGGTTTTTACGCATCTGCCATACCATGTGGAGCGTGAAAGGGTCGCGTTATTGTCTGAGCGCATATAGACGAGGTCGATACCTTCTTTCCTGACGTATTCCACTATAGAGGAATACTCGATTCTTTTAAGGATCTTGCCTTTTATGCCAGTTCCGTAATCCCGTAAAATCTCGGAGTCGATCATGCGTAGTTTCCTGCCAGCTGGTTCTCGCATGTAGCAAAGCCTTGTATCCACTCCGCATGCCTGTAAAGCGTCTACTTGATATTGTATCTTCTTGCTGATCCCGTTCGCCGGGTTAAATCCATGGAATATAAGGAATAGGGCTTTCATCTTTTTATCTTTGATTTTAGGAAGTTAATTATGTTATATACGCCACTCAATTGAATATATATGCAGGAGATGAGAACGGCAATAACCGCTTTTATGAACAAGTTTGCCAGCTCCGGTAATATAATGGATGATTGGTGGATAGACCATAGGCATACTATCAATATACCCACGAGCGGAGCCGGGGAAATAAGTTGTCTGATTAAAGACGCTAGGCTGCGTTTTAGCGTCACTTTATACATCCATACATAACATTGTATGAAATTGATGGCGAAGGTCGCACATATACACCATGCGACAGCTTCGAGGCTCTTGAATATGAATATGCCAGCGAGGATGCCTGATACGTTCAATAGGGCTGAGAATACGCCACATATGAACAGGCTTTTCGTATCGTTGGCTGCTTGGTAGATGGAGCCGGAGGTGGACAGGATGATCTGTATGCCTACGGATAAGGATAGGATCTGAAATACGGGAACGGATGGCAGCCATTGGTCTCCGAATAGGATGAGCGTAATCTCCTTGGCGCAAAACCATAATAATACTGATAATGGGAACCCGATGAATGCTAGGATGCGGATGACTTTCTCGTAGGAGAGGGCTAATTTAAGCGGATCATCTTGAAAATTGGAGAAGACGGGATGCATGACTGGTGATATGACATGTGTTATGTTTTGCAACGGGAGCATCATCAAGCGGTACGACTTCTCGTAATATCCTAAGGAATTCATACTCATATACTTTCCTATTAATAATTTATCAAGGTTTCTGCTGAAGTAATTTATCACATTAAACATGAATTGATATGCGGAATAACTGAATATCTCATGAATGGATTTTGATCCAAATGTGTATTTTAATTTCTGGGGCTTTTTTCTTATGGAAATAATGAATATAAGGATGCTTGAGAATATAGGATTGATAATTAAGGCATATAATCCAGCTCCTGATATAGCTGCTAAGATTGCTATGATTCCTCCAATGCATTGAACAAATAAACTCCTGTATGCTATAAATTTAAATTCTTTGTCCTTGAATAATAGTGCGTTTGGAACGATGTTGGCTGAGGCAAAGAATAAGTTGAAAGATAATAAATGACATATGGATAGCAATGAACTCTGTTTGTAAAATAAGGAGATTGGCCATGATGACAAGAAGAATAAAATGGAGATCCCTATCCCGGTCCATAGTGTAAAAGAGAATATATCGTTAAGTTTATCCTCTGTTAAATGCTTGTTTTGAATGATAGCTGGAGCGATCCCTAAATCACTGAAAATACTGAAAAATGAAATGATGACGGTGGCGATCGCTACGACCCCGAATTCCTCTGGATCGATCAGCCGGGCCAGTACACCTGCCACGGCTAAAGAAATGATGATTCCTGAGTATTTTGATATAGCTGTATAGATTATTCCAGATGCCAACTCTTTTTGTATTGATGCCATATTTTTCTAGTAGAGGTGTATTATTCTCCTAATAGGCAAATATATGTTTTTTATTTAAATTATTCATGAGGTGTTCCTTATTTTCGATAAAAATACATACCTTTACATTAAAACAATAAAATTAAATGAGAGTCCTATTTGTCTATAAAGAGAAAAATGGGGATAATTTATTTGTTCCCGTGATTCGAACGAGGCTTTCTGTTCATGGAATAGAGGCTATCAGCTCAGTTGATGAGTTTTGGAATCCATCCCGGTCTTATGATATCATCCACATTCATTGGCCTGAGGAAGTGGTGGGATGGAATGTGAATGACGTGGATATCGATAAGCGGCTGGAGACCCGGCTGAGATATTTTAAGGAGAAGGGCTCTCGGGTTTATTATACGTGCCACAACTTATCCCCTCATTATGGAAGTCCTTTGCATCAAGCTTGCTATAGAGTGGTAGAGAGAATGGCTGATTGCATGGTACACCTCGGTAACTATAGTCTAGGCAAGATGGCCGGTCTATATCCTGATTGTAGGCATGTCCTAATTCCTCATCCGATTTATCTGGGCGCTTATGACGATACTCTGACGAGAGAGGCGGCAAGAGAATATTGGGGCATTGACCGGAGGACTTTTGTGGTTACGGCGTTTGGCAAATTCCGGAGGAGAGATGAGGTCTGGATGACGTTGAAAGCTTTTTTCTCTTTGCCTCGAAGGAAGAAGCTCTTGCTGGCCCCAAGAATGCTTCCGGGGAGTTATCCGAAGCCTTTATTGTCCGTAATACGTTGTTTATTACATCTTTTAGGGGTACGAACGGAGAATAATGAGCGGATTATATCAGATGAGGATTTACCGTATTATTTTGCGGTGTCTGATGTTGTCTTTATACAGCGTTGCGTTATCCTTAATTCCGGAGTAGTTCCGATGGCTTTCTTGTTCGGGCGGGGTGTCGTTGGCCCTGATAGCGGGAATGTGGGTGAATTACTGAGGGTGACAGCGAACTTGGTCTTTTCCCCCTCGGATCAAGGGTCTGTCAATTCAATGCTTCGCTCTGCCATGAATATGGATTTGGACGATTTAGGAGCTAAGAACCGGAGGTATGCCGACAAGTATCTTCATCCCGATAAGATAGCCGGTCTTTATGCGAAATGTTATCATTTTGAGGAATCGCATTGATCCCTTTTATCGGGTTCGTTTCCATTGCTGTCCGCATGGGTCATAATGTTTGACAACTTTAGCAGGATTGCCTACGGCCACAGAGTAATCTGGTATATCTTTTGTGACGACACTGCCCGCGCCGATCACGCAGTGCTTGCCGATATGTACGCCTGAGGTAATGACCGTGTTCGCTCCTATCCAAGTCTCATCTTCTATGATCACAGGGGAGGTAGTTATGCCTTGTTTTACGATTGGTTTAGAAATATCATGGTATGTATGGTTGAGCCCGGATATAGTGATGTTCTGAGCCAAGATAACTTGATTCCCAATAAAAACGGGACCGATGATCGTATTATGTATGCCTATGCGTGAATGATCACCGATGTGTACGTGGCCTACCCCGTTGTCTATCGTGACGTAATGCTCAATTATACTTTCCTGTCCAAGTATGAATGAGTTAATGGGACTGACATTCATTATAGCAGATCTTCTGATCTTGCTCCGTTTTCCATAGGTTAACATAAATGGATTGACAAACCATTTAACCCATAATCTAGGGCAAGAGCCTCTTTGATTCATTATTAAGTATAAGGGGGGTAAAACGAAATGTGTAAAGACCTACTGGTAGGGAAAATGACCATACAATAAGAATATCAATAAGTTAGACGGGTGAAGAGTAGGAGAAGTGTGCAAAACGAAAAGTGACACAGCCTTTACACTGGGCTTACATCGGCGGCCTATTTTGAACGGTTTTTAAACGGTTGCTTTACATTGGGGGGTACACAGGATTAATATAGGACCCGTACGGGCGCAAACGGGGCGCACAGGGATGTTTGATTGGCTCGGACGGGTGTTTGCTTGCCGGAGTGGTAAAGAGGCTTTAAACGGCCTCTTTTCTTTTATCCGGTTTCGATTATGATCGTGAGAAATATTTCTTTGATTATTCCAAATAATTATTATTTAGTATCTTTGCGAGAAAGAAAATACCAAATGAGTTATGACGAAGGTTATCCATGTACATTTGATCTATGAGAAGAAGAACTATTATTTCGGCAGTCTTTCAGCCATCTTTGACGTGTTGACGGAGGCAGAAGTAGGTATTACCAAAAGCAGCCTTCTACACGCCGGGATGATCGATGGAAGCTGCAAAATAACGAAACGGGCAATGATTATCCAGTCGCACCTGATAAGAAGCGGTAAGTAGTTGTTTTATTAGTATTTAAGCCGTATTTAAACGGCTTCCCTTATGATAGCGGGTTTCCTACCGATTTGAACGGTCGGAAATACCGCTTTTTTGGTGTTGGGGATGCGATTGGGGATGCATTTGGAGGCGCATTTTTACTAAAACAAAAACGAAATGTATTATAAGGGGATGCGTTTGGGGATGCAAAACTATATGTTTTTGTGGTACATTTACCTATATATAATACTTCGTTGTGGTTCTAATACGGGGTTTTTGCGCATATTGAGTAGTATAAAATCATAAGTTTTTTATTATTGCAGCCTATATAATAAGGCGTAAATATCTAAATATCAAAATAATCTATGCATACTTCCCAAAACTGCAAACACTTTTCGTATCATATTGATAGGAATCTCCTGTTCTCCATATTCAGGACTCTTATTTGTGGGTATTAAACGAACAAAGCCTTTTCTTTCTGACATGCGTATTCGTTTAACTGTTCTGTAATTGTCTGTTATAATTCCATAGATTTCACCGTATGGCAAATACTCAATCGGGTCAGTCATTTCTTTCAGAGCAATAAAATCACCATTATTTAATTCTGGTTCCATTGAGTGACCAGTGATATTACACCAAACAACGCCTTCTTTATTGTATGGTGGGAAATTGATGTAATAATCAGGGTTATTGGTTTGATCATTTAGTACTAAATCAAAGCCACCAATGAAATCTACATTATAATAAGGTGCTCCTTTATATTCATAGTTTACTTCGGGTAATTCATTTTTTTCTATATCTTCTTTATTATCAATCAATTCTAATCCATTATTTTTTAACATTGAACCTCTACCAGTAAGAAGCCAATCTGAATTAAGATCAGGAAATGCGTAGAGTATTTTCTCACATTTGTCAGAGCCTATATTCTCACCCTTATCTAATGCTCCATTAGATAATCCAGATTGTTGGTAAAATCTGTATTTGCTAATACCTTTATTTTCAATGTATTGCCTTATTCTTTGAACTGTGCCCATAATTTTATTAGTAAATTTACTCGCAAAATGTTTTGTTATTAGAAGATTTACTATTAATATTGCAGTGTATTTAAAATATAAACACGCCTCAAAGATATGAAAAGGCGGCCATATAAACGAATATTAGAAGTAAAACTTAAAAATGACAAAGGATATGAATGACGAGATTCAAGAATGGCAGACACAAAGCGTGAAGCACAAAGTCGCTTACGTGTTGATGATGGACGGTATCAGTTTCAGATACACTGAAGAGACCGGGATTGTGTTTTCCGCTCCCGATTTTTATGTAAAGAATCTTATCCGGCGCTTGATGAGTTGCTACGGCGTGAGTTTGAAACCGATTATAAACGAATATAAATAAGAAACGATGAAGGCAAAAGTGATTATCGCTCAGGCGACGGCAGAAACAGTAGGATTTCTTTACGAACTGGTTAAGGGAATGGCAGAGAAAACAGCTATCAAGTCTTATCCGAGCGTGGACTGTCAAGCCGTGTTCTTTCCGGTGGATAAACATGACCTGTCTTTTGTGAAGCGGGTATTGGTAGATAGGAGCTTTTCTTTTAGAGTGGAAAATGCTGAGTAACAACAATAACAGATTAAGATAGATATAGAAATGAAGAGGCGAATCATAGTAGAATATGGAGAGGTAAAGCGGATCGCTTTGCTGATGAATTGCACGCCGGAAATGGTATCATACAGCCTGGCATACCGGAAGAACACCCGGCTGGCGCAGGCGATCCGGAAAATGGCTTTGATGCGTGGCGGAGTTGAAGTGGGTGACGAACCGATAAACGATATGAATCATGGGAACGATATGGCAGGAGTTGTTCAAGAGTGAGCTGGCGTGGTGGAAGTCGCTCACCGCAAAACAAAAGTTTTATGCTGGGTATTTTCTTTTCAGCTTCACCCTGCTACTTGGAATGGCAGAAGAAAATCCCTTATGGCTGGTTATGCTGGTCGTGCTGAACTTCGGCAATTCCGCACGGCTGTTAAAACGAGTGCCGACAAATAAATTAGAGGAGGATTAAATTATGGCAACAAAGAAAGTATATGACGCCTGCTGCAGGGCGATGAAAAAAGGCAGACACATGGCATGTTCAAGCACCAATCCTGAATTTCATAGAATTGTGCGCCCGCCTTTAAAAGAGTTATTTGGGCACAAATGTTTGGTTAGCGAGACAGAGTTTATGCGATGCTGCGAACGCGAAAAGCGATGCCACCTTAACGAGGACAGCATCTTGCGTGTGATGTATTTGGAACGTAGAATATAATGATGCCATACTTTCATTATCATGGAGATAAACTTCAGAGAAATTTTTAATGCCAACACTTCCACCGAAAGACTTAATGCTTTGGACAAGTTCTTTCGCGTCTGTTTCAGCTATGCCGGCACGATCTCCAATAAATATTCGATAGAATGTATAGGTTGCCGTTCCGGGTTCTTTTCTCAATTTCTCTGTTATAGGATCTTCAATTCTATTCATAACTAACATTTTTCTGCAAATGTAAACAAAATAACCGAGTGATGGAATATTTTGAAAACGAACTATGTGTAACCTACGAGGAGCTTACCTCCGGCGATGATCCTGTTATAAAGTATAACACTTTGAAAAGTAATATCGCAAGAGGCAACATCCGAACTGCTCATCGTGGCGGTGGCGAAGGTTCCTACGCATTGATAATCTATTCCTCGCTCCGTGAAAAATACAAGATCCGTTTCGTTGCGAAATACGGCGATCCGACAGAATTATTAAAACAACAGCGTATGATAGACAGGGTAAAGATAGACGACAAAGCCCGTACATTTTTCGAGGATCATCGCTATGAAATGAACGGCGTGGAAACCAGCCTTAGCGACAAGCTGAAAGCGGAATACACGCTGAACGCCTCGGTCCTTAACGCGCTTGTCATTGATTTGGAGATAAAGATGCGAGATCGCAAGATGTACGGCAACAGCCTGAGCACCGTATGGGAAAATGTGGCAGCCACCAGCGAGAACCTGCGCGAGATATACCACCACACCCTGCCGGAAAACCTCGCCCGGCTGAAAGAGAAAATCAGCCGGTACAAAAAGGAAAGTTATGCTTCCCTTATTTCCGGAAAGGTCGGCAATAAAAGCACCGTCAAGATTACCCCGGAGATGGGCCGCCAACTGATCGCCCTGCGCCGGAGCCGGGTCCCAGTCTATAACTATGCGCAAATATTTGATGAAATAAACCGCATCGCGCTGGAAAAGGACTGGAAACCGCTCAAAAGCAAGCGGAGCATGGTGCAATGGTTCGAACGTCCGGAAATTGAGCAGCTTTGGTATGACGCTGTATTCGGCGAAATGGCCGCCCACCAGCGTTACGGCAGGAAGCACAAGACGAAACTACCCGACCGGCGCGACACCCTCTGGTACGGCGACGGTACGAAACTGAACTTGTATTACAGGGACGAGGACGGAAAGGTACGCACCACGATGGTGTACGAAGTGGTCGATGCGTACAGCGAGGTTCTTCTGGGTTACTATATCAGCGATCACGAGAATTTCGAGGCGCAATACAACGCCTACCGCATGGCCATCCAGGTGAGCGGGCACAAGCCTTTCGAGATTGTGCACGACAACCAGGGCGGACACAAGAAACTGAACCGGAAGGAAGGGGACGAAAAGGAAGGCTTTTTCGACAGGATATGCCATATCCACCGTCCGACAGCCCCGTACAGCGGGCAATCCAAGACGATTGAAAACATATTCAGCCGGTTCCAGCAGCAGGAACTGCATAAGGACTGGCGGTTTACCGGTATGAACATCACGGCGGTGAAAGCCGAAAGCCGTCCGAACCTTGAGTTTGTTGACGAAAACGACGACCAGCTTTTCACCCTGGACGAACTGAAAGTCCACTACGCTGAAGCGCGCAAGGCCTGGAACGAGGCCAAGCACCCGGCGACCGGGATTCCCCGCATTGAGATGTACGAAAAAAGCGTGAACGAGGAAACCGACGTGGTAACGGTGCAGGACATGGTGGACATCTTCTGGATCTGGACAAAACGCCCGGCCACTTTCACCGATCAAGGCATACAGATAACCATCGGCAAGCTGAAAAAGACCTACGAGGTATTTGCAGTCCCCGGAGAGCCTGACCATGAGTGGCGGCGGAAAAACACGTACCGCAAGTTCCATGTCAAGTACGACCCGAACGACCTCCGGAGTATCCGCCTGTATTGGAGGGACAATGCCGGGCAGCTCCGGTTCGAACGGGTGGCGGAACCTTACATGGTTATTCACCGTGCCATTCAGGACCAGGCGGAAGGTGAGGCCGAATTTATCCGGCAGGAACAGGAGGCGAATATCCGCGACCGTATCGAACGCCAGGTGATAGCCAAAGAAATAGAATGGGCTTACGGCGTGGCTCCCGAACAGAAAGGACTGAGTACCCCGAAACTGAAAGGCGTGACCAAAGAGGTGCAGCGTGAAATCGACCGCAGGACCGGACGGTACAGCTGCGACCCGGAAGAAATCCGGCTGGGTAGGAGCACCAAGAAAGCCAGCCTCCTTACCTGGGATCAGCTGACGGAAAACAAGATTGTGGATACCCGCAAGGTGGCAGGTAAATTATAAATAGAAAACAATAACGATAAAATATAATTGAAATGGAGCCATTAAGTACCAAAGAAAAGGACGCTATCCGCGAGGCACTCCGGATATACGTCGCCAAATACCCGAGCCAGAACAAGGCAGCGGGCAGCTTAAAGAACACCAGTGTCGGGACGATCAGCAGTATCATGAACGGCAAGTATGAGAATATCTCGGACGATATGTTCCGCAAGATCGCCTCGCAGGTAGGCGGCGGAAAGGCCGAAACCGGCTGGCAGATCGTGGAAACGTCCGCCTATCAGGAAATAAGCTATGTGCTGGATGACGCCCAGCGCTGGCGCAACGTGACGTGGGTGGTCGGCGAGGCCGGATGCGGAAAGACGACGACGGCGCGCCTTTACACGGAAGAGCACAAGGAGGTTTTCTACATCCTTTGCTCCGAGGACATGAAGAAGGGTGACTTCGTGCGTGAGATCGCCCAAAAGGTCGGGATCAAGACGGACGGGCACAATATCCGTGAGATCTGGGGCCTGATCCTGGACGACGTGATACAGATGGACGCTCCGCTTTTGATCTTCGACGAGGCGGACAAGCTGACCGAGCCGGTGTTCCATTACTTCATTAGCATGTACAACAAGCTGGAGGATAAAAGCGGAATCGTTTTCCTTTCCACCGACTACATCAAGAAGCGCATCAGCCTCGGTTTGCGCCATCAGAAACCCGGATATAAGGAGTTTTTCAGCCGCATGGGGCGTAAATACTTCGAACTGGAGGAAACGACCGCCGGCGATGTCTACTCCATCTGCGTGGCCAACGGCGTGCAGGACAAGAAGAAGATCGAGGAGGTGATCCGGGATGCCGAGCCGTGCGACTTCGACCTTCGCCGCGTGAAGAAGGCAATCCACCGAGCCAAACGGATGGGTGAGTAAAACAGCGTTTTAATAACATTCAAACACCGTTCAAAAGATATGAAACGAGCATTGAGCGTCCGGGATATACTGGACAAAAAATATAATACTTTCCCCTTCGAGGGAAAATGGAAGGAGGCGTTCGGAACACCGGAGCGTGTCGGCGTGTGGTTTATCTGGGGAAACAGCGGTAACGGTAAGACGTCGTTCGTCATGCAACTGTGCAAGGAGCTTTGCAAGTATGACCGTGTGGTTTACAACAGCCTGGAAGAGGGCGCGTGCCTGACGGTACAGAACAACCTGAAGATGCACGGCATGTCGGAAGTAAGCCGCCGGCTGGCTTTCATACAGGAGGACATGGAAGCGTTAAAAGCCCGCTTACGTCGCCACAAGAGTTATAACATCGTGGTGGTTGACAGTTTCCAGTACACCCGCATGAGTTACCGTGACTACATCGCGCTGAAAGAGGCTTTCCCCGGCAAGTTGTTCATCTTCATCAGCCATGCCAAAGGCAAGAACCCGAAAGGTGATGCGGCCGAAAGCGTGATGTATGATGCCACGCTGAAAATATGGGTCGAGGGAGGAAAGGCTTTCAGCAAGGGACGGTTTATCGGTGAGACCGGCGAGTATGTCGCCTACCCGAGGCTGGCCGAGGAGTATTGGAGTGACAATGGGATAAAAGCGGTGGGCCATGAATAAGAAAAAGGTTTACCAGTTAGGTATGGAGCCGCAATACGCCGCCCATGTGATCTTGCTCTGGAACGAAGGCGAATACCCCTGCGACATCCGGATACGGCGTGCCAAGACCGCCGGTCTGATAGTTGTCGAGGTCGAGGAACTGGAACTGGCTAATAAAATCGTGAACGCCACCCGTTGCAAGGTGGCGATAAAGGAAGTCGAACAACATAAATAACAGGATCATGGATGAAGTGATAGAAGCAATCGTAAACGATGCGGTGGAAAGAGCAACGGCCTTTTCCCCCGGCGACCAATCATTCATTTACAGTGAGGTATCAGACCGCCTGTCGGATTTATCGCATACGGCGCTGATGACCGAGTACGGATTTAAAGAGGAGGATTTCGAATGAGCAGGAACTACGCACGTTTTTATATCCTCTTGAACCGTCTGCCCACGGAGGATAAGGGCGAGTTGAAAGCCTCGCTGGTCAGTCAATACACCGGAGGACGAACCGAATCGCTCCGGGAAATGACCGTTAACGAGTACGATGCCATGTGCGAGGACATGCAGCGTATGGATGAGAATTACAAGGTGCGGGAAATCTACCGTGAGCAGCTACGGCAGAAACGCTCCACGGTGCTGAGGTTGATGCAAAAGCGGGGCATTGACACGACCGACTGGAACCGGGTGGACGCCTACTGCCAGAATCCCCGGATCGCGGGCAAAAGGTTCGCCCGGCTGACGACCGAGGAACTGGATACGGTGGCCATCAAACTCCGGATCATCCAAAGGAAAGACAGGGAAAAGAACACGGATTATTCACAACTAAATTAATTAAAGCTATGACAGAAGAAAGAAAAGCCGTTGAAATGACGGACGAAGAACTGAAACAGTTTGAGGCGTTCAAAGAAGAACAGGCCGCAAGGAAAGCCAAGGAACAGGCCAAACGTGATCGCGAGGCCTATAAGGAATTGGTGGACGAAACCATCGAGGGGGCGATCCCATTGCTCCATGACCTCAGCCAGGGGATCAAGGAAACGAAATTGGCGATATTGAACGACTTTCGCAGCGTCATCAATATGAAGGCGGAAGTCTTGAAGTTGAAAAAAGACGGCCAACGCACGGACACCTTCACCAATTCCGCTGGAGACAAGCGTATCACCGTAGGGTATTATGAAACCGACGGCTACCGCGACACGGTGGAGGACGGTATCGCCATCGTAAAGGAGTATATCGAGGGGCTTGCCAATAACGAGGAAACGAAGGCGCTCGTTAAGATGGTACTCCGTCTGTTGGCCCGTAACGCGCAAGGAACGCTGAAGGCGAGCCGTATCGTCCAACTTCGTAAGATAGCCGAGGAATCGGGAAACGAGCGTTTCATGGAAGGCGTGCAGATCATCGAGGAGGCCTACCAGCCGGCCATCAGCAAACAGTTCATCCGGGCCGAGGTCAAGAACGACAACGGGGCATGGATAGCGATACCATTAGGAATGACAGAGGCATGAGCAAGCAACAACACGCGCTATTGATCCAGCCGCCGCTCTTCCCGAAAGAGTGTCCTGTCGAACGGGTCGAGTTCGGCGGCTTCCCCTGTAGTTATTGCCACGGCAACGGCTGGTTCTGGGGAGTGGATGATTACGGGGAGCGCATCAAACAGGATTGCCCCGTGTGTAAAGGGAATAAACGTCTGAAGGCGGTCGTAACGGTCAACTGGACGGCAGACGATAGTAGTAACAATCAATAATAATCGAAATGAACAGTATTTTAGAAAGATTCAGAAGAAAACAGGTTAAAGGACAGCCGAAATCGCAGCAACCGGCCGGAATGGAATCACCTGCACCTAAACGTGAAAAGACGATCCCGCCTCATATCGTAGCCTGCAAGGTTTGTGAGGGTAAGGGAGTAAAAGACGACGCTGTTTGTCCCCAGTGTAAGGGCTCCGGCCGTGTTATCGTATCATGTGAAGTAACAACCTATATTTCGGCTTACGTGCCGGAAGACGCCACATAAGAGTGGAAGGTCGCGGAAAAGTAAAAACAATTGAGTGAACAGTTTGCAAAAATCAGTACGAATGCGTTGTTAGGATTGCCAACATCCGCCACATAAGAACCATCTAATCCCGTAAATATCGTAATGCGTTGGTAGTACGTGTACAGATAGCAAACAGGCGTTGGGATAAAGCATTTGGCAAACATTCACTCTAAAAAGAAAGGAAACTGTTGATATGGAAGAAAGATTAAAGCTTACCGGCCCCGAATTGCAGGTTGAGCTCTTAAAAAGAATGGGGTATAAAGAGGAATCACCCAGGTGTGAAAATTGTAAATATTACTGCTATAACACTTGCGATGACTCGGAATGTGTATTGATTCCCTTGATGAATTTGAAAATACACGATGATGGCTATTGCAACTACTATAAAGCTAAAAACTAAAAAGAAATGAATTAAATAGCCTTGGACGGGCTTTGTAAAATCCATATTGATATGAAAAAGTACATTGGAACAAAACAGATTGAAGCTGAACCTATGACAAAAGGTGATGCGTTTGGGAAACACTTGCTTAGAGAAGGAATCTATGCAGAAGATTTTGATAAGCCCGGCTATCATATCCGTTATGAAGACGGATATGATAGCTGGAGTCCTAAAGATGTGTTTGAAAAGGCATACAATGTAGCTGACACACCTCTTGATCGTATGTATATCGAATATAATGAGTTGATGGACAAACATAATAAGTTAGTCCTGTTTCTTGGCCGAAAAGATGCTGTTGAAATAGCCGGTGAAAATCAGGTTGCTTTAATGGAGCAGCAAAAAATACAGATGCACGACTACCTTCTCACATTGAAAGAGCGCATTGACTTAATGAAGAAATAAATATTGGCATACGGTGGTTGAATATCTACCGTATGGCTCATAACTAAAAAGATATGAATACAACAATCGCACGTCAAATGGGTTTAGTGCCCAGCGTTTCCCAATGTATCAAGGACGCGGAGGGGTCAGCGGAATTGATTAAAGAACGTATTCCACGGTTAAGAAGTCGGATTGCCAAGCGGCAGAGTGAGAGAAGCCTTGAGTTTTTCGAGGCCGTAGCTTATCACCTGAAACGATTACAAAAATTGGATGGCAAAACGACATCCAATGATAAGTAACGAAAAATCGCCTCACGGATTTGAAGACAAATTCTTCCCGTGAGGCGATTCTTTGTTGATTGTGTAGAGTGGATTTTGTAATTTTGCAAAAAGAGGAAGAACCAATGTTGCAGTACGAATTGAATTTGGACGTTGAGACAAAGGGAGATGGTGTCAGGCATAGGCGTACCCGTGTATCCGTGCAGACGGCCACCGGCAAGACCAGCCGTCAGGAACATGTGTACAAGCGTAACCGGGAGCTGATCGCCCGTTATTACTACTGGACGGAAATACGGCGTAGGCGTTTTGATGACGTGATGCGCATCCTCTCGGAAGAGTTCCATGTGGAGGACCGAACGATCAGCAATGCCTTGCTTGACTTCGGCGATTATCTGGATAACTTGCTCAAAGAGAAAAAAAAGGTTCGGGAGTTAAAGCGGGAATATCCCGGCCGTAACTGGGAAAACTGAAAAGCGGGGCATCTGTCACCCCGCTTTTTTTATTGGTATTCCTCAAAGGTGGTGTTGTAAACGAGCGTGTACGTCTTGATGCCGCCGGCCATGACGGAAGGCCGTCCGCTCCGGCGGCTCAACGGCGAGAACATCTCATCCGCCGTCCACCCTTGCAGGCAATCATGCACCTCGCTGACGACGGCATAACGGTCCAACGCCTTTTCCCTTACCTTTTCGGGCGCCTTGCTGTATGATTCCCCCTGGTAGGGGAAAGCTAATTTGAGTGTAACCTTTAAATCCACTAACTGGCACGGGTCGGTCAGGTCCCGGCAACCGGAATACTCGATGTCGATCAGGCAACAGGGGAAATCCACCGCCGGCCGCGTGGAATTGCCCACGTTCAACTGCCCCAGATCTTCATCGATCCAGCGGAGGGACGGAACCTCCTTTTCCAAACGGTCGCATAGCGCGACAAAGATGTCTTTGTTCATAAGCTGTTATTTTAATGTGTCGATATATCCTTCCAGCCGCTTGTGTATCTCTTCCGCCAGTTCGTCCGACCGCCCCATGAAAGGACGTGCCGGGATGTTCGCCCGACGGGTGTGTTCCCTTACCTCTACATTCCCGTATTTGGGGGTGTGGCGCACATGGGCGGGCACCGTTACCCGGCCGGTGAACCCCTCATTGTGGACTTTGGCATAGTCCACCTTGTCGTTGCCGGCGGAGATGACCACCTTGTCGCGCCCGACGTATGCCGGGCGGACGCTGCCCATCAGGTTACCGCTGTCGATCAGGAGCGACCCGTTCCGGCGCGGTACCTTTGCCGGTGCCCACGGATTCCCGTCGAAAGCCTTCTCTCGGAAACGCTCCTTATAATAGGACGTGGCGGTCTCGGCCACGATCTCGGCGGCGTCATCCAGTATCTTGTCCGGCAGGGAGCTCAAATAATTTTCCAACTCGTTGAAATCCATATTGAAATAATTTGTATGTTTGCAATGCTTACGAGAGGTACTGTAAGGCGAGGTATTCCTTTGAGGTAGGTGGAGGGACCATAGCTATCAGGCTCACCAGCATGCACAGGCCTTTCGCGAGAAACCTACTTCTTTTTCCTAAGCAGCAGCCCGCTCCTGATCTTTGGATTGCGTACCTCGAACCACGACTTGAAAACCATACGGTTGTTCTCCACCTTGGAAACGCACGCGACCGCCCTCTCCTTATAGTACTTGATCCATATATAATTGGTCAGCCTCGACTCCTTGTTGTCACGGTCCTTGTATTCCTGTCCCAACCAAAGCTCGTCCGGATCGGCCATGATGTCCTGGATGCAGGAGAGGAACGTTGTCCTGAACTCGCGTTTCTTCCGTTTGTTGGATGTATGCGCGTCATAATCCGATTTGGCCATAAACCAAGTCCGGCCATTATGGTCAGTAACGGGAAGCGCCTCCTTCCCATTTATATATTGGCAATGCAGGTTCCACCATGTAGACGCGTCGCCTTCATATACCGGCATCGGGACGGCGCTCTCCCCGATCCTCTTTTTCAACGAGGGGGTCACTCCCCATGTATCCAGGGGGATGTTGCCGAGCAGCTTTCCCGCCACATCCGGGAATTTGCGTATGTACATCTGGTCCTTGTTGAACACCTCGCTTCTTTTCCCCCTGTTCGTGTCCCAATGCTGCGCTTGGGCCTTTTTCCATTCCGGGGTATCAAAAAACGCCTCGCAACGGGCTTGTTCCGCTTCCATGTCCACGCCCGCCGCCTCGTGTCCCATAAGGGGAACCACGTAGCAACGGCATTTCCAACCGTTCGGCGGGAATATCTTGTCCCACCTCGGATCGTTGGCCGGAAGGACCAGACCGTCCAGTTTCCGGTGTTCCTCCCTCACCTTGTCGTCCCCGGCCGTCTTGTACTCCCAATAAGGGAAAAGCCTCGTCTTCCCGACCAGCCGTTGGTAGTTGCTTGCCGACTCGGCGGTCAGTACGGCCGTCTCGTATTCGGTCTGCTGCCACCGCTTGTTGAACACGTCCGTTGTCTGTAAGGCCTTTTTGTGGAACTCCTCGAAGCTGCCGCTTTCACGGAAAAGGCTGTTCAGTTCCTGAAGCTCGGCCAGCGTCTTGGCGGCGGAGAAATGAAACACGTTCGTCTCCATGGAGGTAATGAAAGCGTCGTCCCGTGCGCCGTAGGTGAAAGTGGTATCGGCAAGCCCCACTACCTTGGCACGACCCTCTCCGACGGCACGTACAAAGTCGTCTGAGAAGAATCCGAACAGTTCCGCGTCGAACAATGTCTTTCCATTTCCGTCCGCTACCCGGTTGATGATCCGGTTCCGCATCGTGTCGTCACTGAGGCGAATGCGGGCTTTGCCATCTGTCGCCCCGGCTTGCGGGGCTCCCGCAAAAAAATCCCAAAGACGAAGGAGCCATCCCCGGTCGTTGTTCCGGATCGCTGCCGCTTTCCCTTCCGGGCCGTCCGGATCATCCTGTTCCGGAGGTAACACGAATGAGGGATGTTGTTCTTTCCGGGCGATGGCCTCGTCGCCCTCCGGCCGCGGGATGTTGTATTTCTCGTACAGGTAGCTCTGCGGGATGGGCAGGATGTCGGAGAGTATGACGGTCTCCTGTACGGAAATCTCTTGTGCCTTGTCCAGGAACTTGAACCGACCACCGCCGACCGGATATCCCCGTTTCTCCAGGAGCGGAACGAAATACTTGTTCAACATTCGTTCGACAAACCGTCGGTCCGCCCGGTGCTTCTTTTCTTGTACGGCCATGTGGACCTGTCCCTGAGCGAGCGAGCTGCCGTCCTGTGTGGTCATGGTCTGCCCTAAAATGGTGATCAGGATCTCCTCGTTGCAAGCATTGCGGAAATCGTCATAAAGGGCACCGTTCGCCGAACCGCTGAGTGTCGTCTGCGTGGCCTCCGTCTCCTTGGGGATGACCAGGTAAGGGGCCGATCCGGCCTCCTCAAACGCCTGGATCAACGCCCGGCGGCTCTGTTCGTCCATGCTGCTGTATTTCCCGATACGCTGGGGCATACCGAAAAGCTCGACAAACTGCGCCCAGTCGCCGAAGCCTCCCCGCTTGTAGATGACAAAGGGGGCGGCACGCAGGAGGATACCGAGATCATCGTCTCCTCCGAACTGGATGATCAGGTCGTTATCCGCATAGGGTATCCCGTGCTCATCCTCCTCCCGGATGGCCACCTCCTTGGCCCTCGTCCGGATATGCTTACGAGGGATGGAATTGAAACTGAATCCGTCCATAAACAGGCATTCGACCAGCGACACCCCCCAGAAACGAGAGAGCATGATTTCACGTAAGAGCGACTCGAACTCCGGCGTGTCCATGAGCGTGTCCATCTCATCGATCCGTTTGCCGTCGATGGTAAAGGCGAGATCCGCGTCCGTCACCGCGTCGATGCGTTTGTCGATGGCGTCCGACAGGTAACCGTCGATCAGGAGGTCGGTAAACAGGTCGTACAGTCTCGTCCGGTTCCCTAAGTCCGCTAGCCGGAGGGCGCCTCGCCAGGAACCGATGTCGTTCACGCCCCGGTGAATGGGGCGGACCAATATTTCAGTATAGACCGGCCGTTGTCTCGTCACGACCGAATCCACGCCTTTTACGGCCACTTTGTTTTTTTTCTTTGCCATGATTCGTCTTTTTGTTTTCGTTTGATTGTGCGGCCGTTTAAACAGCGTTCTAACGGTCTTTTAAAAATGTTGGCACCGTTTGGGGTTGCTACCGTACGCGATGGGGCCGATCGGACTATTATTTCCCGCGTCCTCCTCCGTTTCCCGGTCGGGCAGGTCGGGCGAGACATCGCCCCGCTGGACGGCCTTCAACCAATCGATAGCCCTCTCGTAGCGGTCTTGCCGGAACTTCAAGTCCGTCCCGGCGTTGCAGAGGTTGACGAGATGCCAGGTGGCGATATCCTTTACGAATATCAATAGCAACTGGTTTCGCTTGCTTCCCGAAGCGGAGAAAATACGTGCGCAGTCGAAACGTGTCAGGTAGCCTTTCGCCTCGGCTATCGCCGCGTCGATGGCGGCTTCCGCTATGGTAGCGTCCCCTCGCGTGATGGTCTCGACCAGCTCGTCATGCAGATGGGTGTTTAATTCCTGTATTGTCAAAAATGCCATGATTTGATGTATGTTTTGGGAGTTAATATCTTTTCCTGTTCCTGTGGCGTGTTCCGACGGTACAACTTCCCGCCTTGACCGCCATCGCCTTTTGCTGGCAGATGAAGAACCCTCCCTCTATCGTGTCGGGGCCGTCGGCCGGTGCCGGTAGCCCGTCATCAAAAAGGAGGAACTGTTCCTCTAGGCGTGCCATGTTGGGGTTGTCCTTCTCGGCGATGTTCAGGATCATGCGTCCTGCCCGGTTCAGGGGTTCCAGGTTTCCCTCGATACGCGCGAACTTGTCCGGTTTGTTCCGGAGGTCGGGCGATATGGGGATGATGTATCCGGTCTCTTCCCATTTCTTTTGGAAAAGCGGGACAAATACCTGCTCGTAGAAGGGATCCTGTAGCTTGTTGTTCTCGATGGAGTTGTAGACCTGTGTCCGGTCGGCCACATAGTCGTGCAAATAATAATACCAATTGACGAACTCATCGTTCTTCACGTGGTCCAGGTAGCCGGTGATGACATACAGGTTCCCGTCCAGCACGCCCATCAAAAAGTTGGCCTTGTAAGAGCCGAGCTTCTTTACCCCCTTTTTGTTGGGTACCTTGTTTGATGGGGCGGGGTCGCCGTAGCTGACCAGGAACGGGAACTTGTGGAGCGGCGGTACCGGTCCCCATTTGATCTCCTTGAAATAGCAGCCTTCCGTCACCGGATTGTTGAAACATTCCTTTTGCGCGCTGGCGGCACTCACCTGTGCCAGGACATCGTCGATCGTCTCCTCATCGTTCTTCTCCGGCCAGACGGAGGTCCCGTAGGCGAAATCGTTCTTGGGATCTGGGTGATTGATGTCCACCATGCGCAGGTTGATGATGTCCCAGTTCCCGATCGGGTTCTCCCGACGGGATAGCTCGAGTGCCTTCTTGCCGGCCCGTGCCACACAGCAGTCCTTGGCGATGATGTTCCCGCAAAAGATCGTGAGCAGGGGTTCCGAGAAGGAACGGGTGAAATACAACGCCTGCTCGAACCAGTTCCACTTGTCGTTCACGATCTCCGGATTACGGCACTCCTCGTCGGTGTCGTAATCATCCACGAGGATCGTGTCCGGACGTACCTCCTCGATCTTTACGCCACGCGGACTTTGCCGTGCACCGACCGCCATGAAGGAGGCTCCCCCCTTGGTGATGAAGTTGTCTTCCGTCCATTTAAATCCTTTTTGATCCCCGTAATAAAACTGGACGCGCTGATTGGCCTCCAGTTGCGCCCGGTAATGGGCAAGCAGCTTGATCGCGTTGTCGAGGCTGTTGGAACAGAGGATGATGTTCCGTTTCTTCCCGGTCAGTACAAGGAAGAGGACAACGAACATGACGACCGTGCTCTTGGCCAGCTCGCGTGCCCAAGACAAGACCTCGTACCAGTTCCTTGGACTATAGATCAACCGTTTTATGGCCTTTTTATGGAAGGAGGCAAACTCATATTTGGCATAGTTCGGAAACATCTCCTTGATCCATAGCAACGGATGTTTCTCCAGATAGGTCAACCGCTTTTGCCTCTCCTCGTAGGGCATATCCAGATCGACCGCCGTATCCTTGCGGATGGACCTCAGGTAGGCGTCCCAATCCTCAAGGGCCCGCTTGTCTATGGTTTTAAGTGGTTTCATTTAAGCCTGTCCTTTATATATGCGTCAAAATAAAAGCTGAGTTCCTTCGCCTTGTCCGTGTCCGTCTTGCGTATCCAGTCGAGGATGCCCTTGGATACGCTGATGATGTCGGCGATCCCGGTCTCCTTCTCCATCTTCTCGATCGCGGCGGCCAGTTTGTTGATCGTGTCGGCCTCCTTGGAGGTGGCGAACCGTTCCCCCTCCTCACGACTGGCGATGGCCTTGTTGATCTCGGCTACCTGCCGGTAGAGGTTGGCCAGTTGCTCCTCCCGTGTCAGGCTGACGGAGGTCTTCAGTTCCTCCCATTTCTCGGTTTTCACCCATTTGCAAAGCGTCTGTCTGCTGACCCCGACACGCTCGGCCACTTCCGCCTGTGTCAAGTGTTCCCTCAAGTAGAGCATCTTTGCCCATTCCCTCTTTTGCTTTATGCTTAAATCCGTACCCATACTCATCAATATTTTGCTAATTCGCACCCTCAAAAGTACGAGCGATTTTCCGGATGGAATAATTACAAAGTATTATTATACAGGTAGATGTAAACAAACCGCTTATTTAATGTAACCATTACAACACGATTTTTCCGGCTCGTTTTTATCCCGCAACTTTGGGGTGGAAAATCAAAAAAACGATGCCGAAAAAGACATTCATATTACACGATGAGACCGTCAATACGCAAGGATTCCGCATGCTGACATCCGGAGCCGACCTGTCCGTATTCGAGAACAACCCGGTCATGCTGCTCAACCATGACGACTGGGAGCTGCCGATTGGCCGATGGGAGAACATCCGTATCGAGGGAACCCTGATCCTTGCCGATGCCGTGTTTGACGAGGATGACGAAAGGGCCGCCGATGTCATGGGCAAAGTGGATCGCGGGTTCCTGAGGGCCGCCAGCATAGGCGCGTGGCCGGGAAAGAGCTCGGATGACCCGTCGTTGATGTTGCCCGGACAGACCTATCCAACCATGGTCACATGGAAAGCGCGTGAGGCCTCTATCTGTACCATAGGAAGCAATCACAACGCGCTGGCCTTATATGACAAGGAAAACAAGCGGATGGACCTGAGCGACAAAGGTACGTTGATCAAACTGTTCGATACCACTTCCGGTATCCATGTATCACATAAAAATGAAACGCAAATGACAATTTTAACAGGTTTATTGAAACTGTCGGACAATGCGAGCGAACAGGCCATTGCCGACGAGGTCCGGAAAATTATCCGGCTCCGTGACGAGCTCCATGCGGAGAACGCCACGCTGAAAACAGAGAAAGAGGCGTTGTCCTCCAAAGTGCAAGCCTTCGAGAAAAAGGAAAGGGATGAGCGCAAGGCTTCCGCGGTCGCCTTGGTGGACAAAGCGATCAAGGAAGGTCGTCTGGATGCTAAGGGCAAGGACGCCTGGATCGGTATGTTCGACTCCGACTTTGAGCGTGCCAAGGCACAGCTTGACGCGATCCCGCCACGTGCCAGCGTGACGGAGCGGATACAGCCCTCTTCTCCGGGCGGTACGGGTAGCGTGAGACTCGCCGACATGACCTTCTCCGAAATCGTCAAGGCGGACCGCCTGAAAGAATTGAAAAAAGACGGGGAGCTCTACAAACAGAAGTTTTTCGAGACATACGGCAAATACCCCGCCTGAAAACAAGTATAAACCCTATAAAACAAACGATCGAGAATGAAAACGAAATTTATTGTTTCATTGATTACGGCATTGTTGTTCAATGCCCTGACAAGCGGAGCCCTCGCTTCCAGCTTGGAAGTCAGCCACGGGGCGATGTTCGCCGTACAGACGGGGCTGTCCCTGATCCCTCTGAACCTGTCCGGATGCCTCGCTGAAGGACTGAACCGCGAGATCTGGATTCCTGAGATCATCGAGAGGTTTTACCCCTCGGACTCGTTCCTCACGCATTCGAAGAGCCTGGACGCTTGGGTGGATAACAACAAGTTGAATTTGCAGGAGGCCGGCGTGGATCCGGAGGTGTATATCGACAACGAGCTGTATCCGATTCCTATCGTGACGCGTACCGACATTCCGCACGAGATCATGCTGAAGCGTTTCGATACCGAGAACACGGTACATATCAACGCTATCGAGATCGAGGAGTCCGCGGAAAAACGCCAAAGCGTGACCGAGGGGCACCGCAATTCACTTCGGCAGAAGTTTGCCCGTCTGGCCGCCTTCAATTGGGCACCGGCAGGGAACGGCGATTTCACCCCGGTGAAAGCCGCTACCGGGGCAAAGAACGCCCGTGGCTACAAGGCCATGACCTACGAGATGGTAATGGATATGGAACTGGCTTTCGATGAGCTGGAAGTACCGACCGAGGGTCGTATCTTGATCCTGAACCCGCTACATGCCATGGACCTTAGAATGCAGGACTTGAACATGTATAAGGCATTCTATAACGAGAACAAATTGTTCTCCTTTACCGTAGTCCGTTCGTCCCTTACTCCGAGGTACAACGGCACGACAGGCCAGAAAGCCCCTTGGAATGCGGCGGTAGCGGCAACAGACGCCCCTTCCTCGCTTTTCTATTACAAGGAGGCCGTGGCCCGTGCCCGTGGTACGGTAGATATGTATTACCGCCTGAACGATCCTGAATACCGTGGTGACGTGGTCGGCTTCAATATGCGTGGTGTCGCCACTCCGGTAACCGGCAAGTATTTAGGAGCCATCTATTCGCCGAAGGCATAATGTCTCACATTCAAAAACAGATACGACAATGAGTTACGTCAATATGAAATCGCGTAGGAGCTTCGATTTCTACGCCCCTTACAACGAGGAAGGCGAACGCCTTGTGACCATCCCGTTCCCGGTGGCCGTGGAGCGGAAAGTGGAGGAGACCGGTATCGTGCATGATGCCAACCCGGCGTTGGTGACCGTCACCCCGGCATTGGAAGAAACGATTGATGTGGAGACGAAAGTGCAGGCGGGATCACTCCTGATTATCCGTAATGAAGGTACGGGTGTCGCTACGGTCGGCGGCGCGAACTGCGCGGCTTCCAAAGTGACGACCTTGATGTGGGACGGCAATGCGTATGTGGAAATTGCCACTTCTGATATCTCTTAATCATCCTGAATCATGGCACGACTTCAATATCTGGTCATCCACTGCACCGCCACCCCCGAAGGCCGCGAAGTATCGGCGGACGAGATCCGCCGTTGGCATTGCGCCCCCCTCAGTGAAGGCGGCCGCGGCTGGAGACAGGTGGGCTATACCGACCTGATACACCTCGACGGTACGGTGGAGCGACTGGTGGATAATAACGAGGACGACGTGGTGGATCCCTGGGAGATCACGAACGGGGCGGCCGGACATAACTCCGTCTCCCGGCATATCGTCTATGCCGGAGGGGTCGCCGCCGACGGTCGCACCCCCAAGGACACCCGCACCCCGGAGCAGCGGGAAGCCCTCGCCGCCTACGTGAGGGACTTCCACCGCCGCTTCCCCTCTGCGCGGATCGTCGGCCACAACGAGCTGGCGGCGAAGGCCTGCCCCTCGTTCGACGTACAAAGGTGGCTCAAGACGGTTGACAAGTGACAGTTGACAGTTAAATCATAATTCAAAACTCATAATTCAAAATTCGGACTCATGGACTGGAACGCGTTGTTCAACTATCTCGGCACGGGAGGCGGCTTGATCGTCCTCTTGAACTGGCTGGCCGGCCTTCCGCTGCTCAAGAGGAGAAAGCGGCTGGAGAAGGACGACGTGTCCCGGCTCATGGCCGAGAAAGACAATGAGACCATATTCAAGCTATATGACGAGATACGGGATTTCCAGGCACGTATGTCGCGTCTGGAGGGCTGCGTCGCGAAGATCGTGGTGTGCCCTATGTATGATCGCTGTCCTGCTCGCCACCTCGTGCAGGACTACAAGAGAAGATATTTCCGTCCGGGCGGCCGACAGCCTCCGGTGGGAACGAAAGGTCACCGCCACCCTCGCGACAATCCCATCGAGCCTGGCGACGCTGCGGGTGCCGATCGACAGCCTCCGTAGGCTGCCCAAAGGAGCCACCTACACCCAAAAGGAGGGACAAGCCACGGCCTCGGTCGGGCTGGAGGGAGAAACGATCGTCATCCACGCCGGATGCGACAGCCTACAAGCGCTGGTCCTCTCCTTGGAGGAGAGACTGGACCGGGCGCAAGAGGAGCTGGCGAACACCTTAAAGGTGAAAGAGCCTCCGGACATCCCCTTTTGGATGACGCTCAAAGGGTATTTGACCGGCGTTCTGGCAGGCCTCGCCCTAGGCTGGGTTCTCGCCCGAAAAAGAAATCAAGACTCATAATTCAAAAATCAAAGACATGACAGAAACAAACAAGACAAGATCCATAGGCCTGAAGGTCGCCCAGTTCGGCGACGTGAACCCGGAAGGCGGCATGCCCGCCGTAATGAAGCAATTGGCACGCACCTTGAAGGGCACGGCCTCATTCACGACCGAGGCGGATACCACGACCGACTTCTACTGCGAGGAGGAACCCGCCGCGCCCGTGGAGAGCGTGGGGAACGAGCCGGGATTGAAACAGGTCAAGCTGAACTTCCTAGAATGGGACAACGACACCCTGAAGGAGGTGTTCGGGGGCACGGTATCGACCGCCGAGGACGTGACCATCGACGGGAAGACCTACTCGGTGACTAAATACCACGCCCCGCGCGACATCGTGACGGTACGGAAGGCCGTCCGTGTGATCTCCATGCACGGCGTGGTGATCGACATCCCGAACGCGCAGGTGAACGCCCGTTTCGTCTGGAACCTGACCCGTACCGACATCGCCCAGATCGAGGTGACGGCGAAGGCGCTGGCCCCGATCGGCAAGAACGAGGGACCGTACGCCATCTACAAGCTGGGCGAACCTAAATCCGACGCGTGATGGACAAGGTAGAGATAGAGGCCGCCGAGGCCCTGCTGGACCATCGGCTCAAGATCATCCTCCCGGCGCCATGGCCCTTGCGGATATTCGGCAAGAAAACCATAGGATATTGGATGAAACGGCCGGTCGGCAGCAACGTGTTCCGTATCGCCCGGCTTTTCTGCCGGATGAATATCGACATAAAGAGGTTGATGTCCGGGGATATCGGCACGTTGATGGAGTATATCGACAAGCACGGCGTGACGGCGTCGAGACTGATCGCCTACGGCATGATCCGGGGATCGATGTCGGCATGGCTGCTGAACCGCCCGCTGGCCTCATATATCCGTTCCCACATGGGGATGCGCGGCATGGCGGAGTTGATGAAGATCGTGGTGCTGACTTGCGACGGGTCGGATTTCGTGAGTATTATCACATCGGCGGCGAGCTTGAGACTGACGGAGCCGGTGATGAGCCAACCGACAGGGAAAGGGAGTTAAAGGAGGCTTACGAGCCTCCCCATAGCCCGTTCGGACAAATCCACGCGCTGATCTCCACCGGGGCGTTCACGTACGACGAGGTGATGAACAAGATCCCTTGGTGTGTCATCCTGATGATGATCAACGACCAAGGACGTATGAGAAAGAGATCCGGGGAGGAGGATGTCATCCAAACCGAGGATGAGGAGCTGAAATTTTTAGGACTGAGCTAGATCATGAAAAACGATCCCGTATACATAACATTCGAGTTCCGGGGAAACCTTGAGGACGAGGTCGAGAAGATGACGCTCGGCATCAAGGGGTTTCGTGACGAGTCGGCGAAAACCTACCAGCGTTTGATCGCCGACAGCGGCGCGGCCTACGGAGCCATGAGCGCCGAGAACCGGAAACTGGCCGTATCCATACAGGAGAACATCAACGCCCTGCGTGACCTCGCCGTCGTGCAGGGATCGCTGGATGACGGGTTGGAGGCCGGCACCGTCACCACCCGGCAATATACGCGGATGAAAGCGGCGCTAGCGGTGCGGGAGAACAGCCTGCGCGAGGCGATCAGCGGTGGCATGCGCACGCTGAACGAGCGGATACAGACGGAATCGAGGGCCGTCGATTCCGTCATGGCCCTGCAGAAACGCCTGCAGGAGCTTACCACGGCTTACTATAACCTGTCCAAGGCCGACCGTGAGGGAAACGCCGGACAGGGCATCCTGAGACAAATCGGCGACCTCGACAAGGAGATCCAGACGGCGCAATCCCGCCTGTCCGCCTACAGCCGCTCCGCCGGCACCGGGTTCAACAGCCTGTCGATGTCGGTGCAACAGGTGGCCCGGGAGTTGCCATCGCTCACCATGGGGGCTAACATGTTCTTCCTGGCCATCTCCAATAACCTCCCCATCTTGGCCGATAATATCCGGACCGCGCGGGTTGAGTATGACCTGCTGAAGAAATCCGGACAGATGGCCATCCCGGTATGGAAACAGGTGCTCACCTCGATCGTTAGCTGGCAGACGGCGCTGGTGGTGGGGATCACGTTGCTGTCCGTGTACGGGAAGGATATCGTCAACTGGGTACAGGGGCTTCTCGGGGCCGACCAAGCCCAGAAGAGGTTGAACGATAGCATGACCGACTTCAACGCCATCCTGGCGACGGAGCGGCAACATCTACGGACATTGTTCTCCGCGTTGGAGAAGACCACGGCCGGGACGGAAGGGCACCGGAAAGCTATCAACGAGATCAACACGACGTACGGCAAGTATCTCCCGAACCTGCTATCGGAGAAGAGCTCACTGAATGAGATCCGTGAGGCTTACCGGCTGGTCAACAGGCAACTCATGGAGAACGCCGCGTTAAAAGCCCAGAGTGGCGCCATCGACAAGACGCTGGAGAAAGCCATAAAGACGCAATCCGAGGCGTTGACGGAGATGCGCGAGATCACGACCAAGAAGCTCGGCGAGTCCAAATCCGGGGGGATCATGGATATCATCCCCGGTCTGACGGAGGATTTCCGGGCCGCGGGCAAAACATGGGAAGAGGCATGGCGAGGGGTGTCCGCCAAGATCCGGAGCGAGCTCGGGGGGAAGAAGCTCGGAGGCTCCTTCTACGAGGAGCTGGAGGATTACGTGAGGAGCGTGTATGAATCAGAGAAGGAGATCTCCGATATACAAAAACAATTCTCCCCGTTTTTCAACAAGGAGGCCGCCGAGAGAGATATAATCGAGAACAAGGCCTATTGGGAGGATATCAAAGAACAAGCCACCTCCGTATTGGAATCCATCGACGCGGGACAAAAGGAATTGCTTGATTCCGGCAAGACCGCCGGGATCGAGCCGGCCATCGTCACCGCCTACAAGACGGCCAAGGCGGATATCGACAAGGCGACGGAGGCCTTGAAGGCGTACGACTCGTACGAGAAGAAACGATCCGCCGCGGACAAACAGCTGGGCAAGGAGCAAAAGGCCCGAGAGGCCGCCAATGTCATCAAGGCCGAGACGGCCACGCGAGAGCTGGAGATCGAGCGGCAGAAGGCCGTCCTCGCCCAGAAGGAGAAGGACGCCGAGCTGGAGCTCCGCCAGCAAAACATCAACCTCATGAGAGAGGGCTCCGACAAGGAACTGGCCCAAATCACCTTAAACTATGACAAGAAAATCAACGAGATCGGGAAGAAAGGCCGGGAATATATCCTCGCCCGGCAGAAGATCGAGCAAGACCTATGGGAGAACGAGAACCCGGACTGGAAGAGGAAAGGTCTATCCTTTAAGCCGAAAACGACGACCGTCTCCCAGCTCCCCGCCTCCCAGGGCAAGGAACTATCCGACGCCACCCTGCTGGCCGACAGTACCCGCGAGAAAGCGGAGGCCGACCTGTTGGAAAAGACATTGAGACAGTATCAAGACTACGCCGCCCGCCGGCTGGAGATCGAGCGAAAATACACGGAGGATGTCGCTTTCTTGATATCCCAACGCACCGAGAAGAACAAGGAGGCCATCAACGCGGCGATAGCCGAGGCCGCCAAGGGTAAGAAAAAAGCCCTGTCCGAATTGTCCATCGACGAGCTGAGGGACACGGGCATGTGGGACAAGATATTCGGCGACCTCGACAAGATGGCGCTGCCGTCCATGGAAGAGCTGCTCAAGCAAGCCCGGGAGGTCAACACGTCGGCGTGGGATCCCAAGAACGTGAGGGAGTACCATGACGCCATCAAGCGGCTGGAGGAGGCGATCCGTACCCGCTCGCCCTTCAAGGCGATCCGGGATGACTGGAAGAAGTTGCTGGATTCCATTGGGAAAGGTGACAGGGATGGCATGGCCGCCGCATTAGAGGGCATGGATACCTCCGTCCAATCCTTGACGGCCGACCTCGACACGATCGCCGGCGGTATCGGTGATATCCTCGGTGACGAGGCCGGCTACGCCGCCGGGCAGGTGGCGGAGCTGACCTCCGCGTTGGGCGGGTTCGTCTCGGCCGCGGCCCAGATCGCCGGCGGGAATATCGTCGGGGGGATCGCCTCGGTTATCGGCGGTATCGGCAAGATATTTACCATGGGGAAGCGGGTCAAGGAGATGAACCGTGAGGCCCGGGAAGAGCAACAAAAGTTCTACGACGAGGCGATCCATGGCGAGATGGAGTACCAACGGCTGTTAAGGGAACGCCTCCGTACCCAGCGGCAGATCGGCGAGACGACCTTGGCTTACAACAAACGGATCACGGAGGAACTGGAAAAACAGCGACAAGCCTCCGGGAGCGAGTACGACCGGTTGCTGCGACAGATCCAAGGGGAGCAATATATCAGCGGCGTAGGCTACCGCCACGGCACGTGGTTCCGGAAGGCGAAGACGTGGAACGAGTATTCCAGCCTCGCGGGCAAGAGCTACGAGGATATAGAGAAGCTCTATACCGAGGGCAAGCTGGAGGAGAAGGTCGCCAAGCTGTTCGAGAGGTTGCGTGACCTCAAGGAGGAGGGCGCGGATATCAACCAGATGCTCGCCGACCAAGACGAGGCCATGAGAGAGGCGCTTACCGGGACGACCGCGGACAGTATCGCCGACAGCATCGTCAAGGGCCTTGCCGAGGGGAAGCGATCGGCGAAGGATTTCGCCGACGATTTCCAAGAGATGTTGAATAACGCCGTCCTTCAAGGAATAAAGATGAAGGCGTTGGAGGAGCCTCTCCGGAAGTGGTACGAGTCATTCGCCGAGGCGAGCGGCAACGGGCTGACGGAGGAGAATATCGCCGGCTTGAGGGCGCAATATGACAAGATCATCGAGGACGCGGCCCGCCAGCTGGAGGAGATGGAGAAGGTGACGGGCACGACCATCGGTGATATCGCCAACGCGGGGCGTACCTCCTCCTCGAAGGGCATCCAGTCCGTCTCGCAGGACAGCGTGGACAAGGGGCTGGGCATGATATCGACGGCGTTGGTATTCCTGGACAAGACCTCAAAGGGGATAACGGGCGTCAACGCCACGCTCGTGGAGGGGCTCGCCCTGCTCAACCGGATCGCCGTGAACACGGACCGGCTGAAGGCTATAGAGGAATACCTGGGGCAGATCCGCAACGCCCAGCGGGACATGAGGGACAACGGTATAAAAATGAGGACTAGATGAGAGAGGGACGATTATATATAGACAACCGGGACGCCTACATCGATTTCGGCGTATGGATCACCCGAGGCGGCTACGACGGCCTCCTGCCTTTCCCCGAGCTGGTGGAGCCGGACAGGAACGACTGGCCGGACGAGGACGGCATAGAGCCGGACCTGGAAAAGCCCACCTTGAAACCACGGGAGCTCAACATCACGTTCGTCCGCGACGTGGACGGAAGATCCGCCGGCGCTCTCGTCGAGCACCTATCGAAGTCCGGGTATCACCTCTTCCGTATCCCCTCGCTGGGCAGGGAGTGGAGATTGCGACTCATCCAGAGCCCGGCGTATGAGGATTGGGACACGTTGGAGGCCTTCACGTTACGTTTCGCCGAGGACCGGCCCGTAAGGCCCTCGTCCGTGGCGATCCCGGAGGGTGGAGGCCGGTACGTCCCACTCTCCGAGTACGAGCTGGACGGCGTACCCTTGGATCGATACGGTGTGATGGTGACGGAGGGTCGTGACGAGATCATGAGATCCCCTACGGTGAAGACGAACCTGTCCCGTACGGTATTGAACGTTGACGGCCGGATCTACGACACGGAAAACGTGTTTTTCAATAGCAAGGAGGTCACGCTTAAATGCTGTCTGATCGCCGGCTCAATGACGGCGTTCTGGAACTGTTACGACGCCCTGTTCCACGCCTTGGTCCAGCCGGGCGAGCGTTCGCTGTACGTGGATTACAACATCGAGGAATACCCCTGCTACTACAAGAGGACGTCCGGCTGGAAACTGGAGAGCCTCCGGGGGCGTGTGGTGGTGACATTCAACCTCACGCTGGAGTTCACGGTGTTCCGGATGGATGGTATCGATTACCTGCTGGCTACCGAGGCCGGGGAACTGGTGGTCACGGAGGACGGGGAATATTACATAGACTTGAACACATATGCCTAAAAAGAAGAAGAAAATATCGGAGCTCGCGTTGGCCGACAGCCTCACCGGTCTGTACACGATCGGTTGCAAGATCATAGACGGCATACAAACCAGCGTGAAGGTGAGCCTCGGGACCATCCAGACGGCTTACGAGAACATGCTCACGGAGATCTCCAATGCCCGTGCCGCCACGAAGGCGGCCAATACGGCGGCCTCCAACGCCAACACCGCCAAGCTAAACGCCGAGGCGGCCACGTCAAAGGCCAATACGGCCACGGCGAACGCCATCACCGCGACGAACGAGGCGAAAGCGGCCACCACCAACGCTATCGCCGCTGCCACGAAGGCGAACACGGCGGCCACGAACGCCGATAACGCGCGTGTAGGCTTGGAGACCTTGAAAGCGAACACCGAGAAGGCGACGCGAGCCGCCAACACCGCGGCGAGTCTCGCCAACGATAAGGCCGTTTACGCCAACACGCAGGGTAACTTCGCCAAGACACAGGGTGACCGTGCGCAAGAGCTGGCCGACCACCCGTGGAAGGTTGGCGATAACGGCAACTGGTGGAAATGGGATCTGGATGGGGACCGGTATGTCGATACGGGCATCCTCGCCAAGGGAGGCGTCTTGTACCCGACCTTCACGATCAACCCCGCCGACATGACGCTGGTGATGTCCTACGAGGACGAGGTGTCACCAAACCTTGTCAAGCTCAACCAAGAGACCGGTGAGCTGTATTTGAACGTATGACCAAAAAAAGGAAGGAGGAATTATAATGAGTCAGATAGTATTGGGGAAGGTGGCGTTCGTCGATAAGGGCGTTTATGCCACGGCGAGTACGTATAACACCTTCGATTTCGTCGTCACGGATGATAGCTGCTACCTCTGTGTCAAGGACGGAAACAAGAACCACCCCTTGACCGATACGGCTTGGTGGAAATGTATCGCCCGTGGGACGCAGGCCACGGAGGCGGCCCGGACGGCCTTGGCCGAGGCGAACAATGCCATCGAGGCCACGAGGAACGCTCTCTCTGCGGCCGGCTTGGCCAACGCCAACGCGCGGGAGGCGAAGAGACAGGCCGACTTGGCCGGTCAAGCCTCCGATGATGCCCTTGCCGCCGCAGTCGATGCCGAGGCGATGATCTCCGAGGGCAAGGCGCAGATAGCGTCGATGAGAGCCGCCGAACAATCGCTGATGAGCCAGGCGTTATTGGCCCCCACGAGGATGGAGTTAGGATACGTCAAGAGGATAACGTTGGGGAATACGGTCGCCCAGAGGATAGCCGTGAGTTTATTCCCGGCCTATGTCCTTCCGAACGTGATCTTTCAGCAAGCGTTTTATTCCGGGGATGCCCTGTATGTGGACCCACATGGGAACTTGACCGTTCGTAAGCCCGGCACGGCGACGATCCACGTTATCCCGGCGCAGAACACCTCGCTCGCCCAAACGATAGAGATCGAGGTCACGGCCCCGGTTATCCGCAAGGCCGGTAGCGTGATGAGATTTTTATCCGGTAGCCGGATACGAAAGGTATAATTGTCTAACATTTTAATATACAGAATCATGTCATTAACAACAGCAGAGGAGGAGAAGGTACGCGCTATCATCACGGCCTTCGATAACGGCAAGACGATCGACCAGCTGCCCTTGGCCGACACGAACCAGCCCTCCAAGTATTTGATCGAGGGAGTGTCCAAGGAAACGGGCGAGTCGGTTAAGATCCCTTTCGCCGACGCGGTATCGATCGTGAACAAGCACGTCGCTATCCGTCGCTGGAAACGTGGTCAGGGCACGCCAGTCGGCGAGGCTTACGGTAATATCGATTTCCTGCGGGATCTTCCCTCCGTGATCGGTCTGGGCTGCTACCTCGTGTCCGTTGACCGTAGCCGGCGTAAGCTTGACCCGACGAACCACCGTCGTTTCGCCGACGGCAGTCCCGCCGCCTTGGACGGCACGATGGGCGATTACCTGTGGTGCTGGAACGCCCACTACTACTCTTGGTGGGTAGACTCCACCTATTATTACGAGGCCGTGAGCCCGACCCCGATCGAGGGTCATTTGAACTATTATATCCCGGCCGGGGGTACGTCGGCCTTGGGAGCCGGCGTGATGGATCGTACGAGCGGCACGTTGGTCTCCGTCGTCAGCGACGATCCCCGTTATCGTGGCGGGAACAACGACGCGACGAGGGACGGCAAGCACAACACGCAGCTAGGCATGGTTGCCACGAACATGAACGCCGCGGCTTTCGGCACGGCCGCCCGCAAGAAGGGTGAGGGCTGGGAATCCGGCTGGTTCGTCGCGAACAGCGTCGTCGGTTATCTCTACCGCCTTATCATGGGTACCCGTGATTGCCAGTCCGCGTTGAACCCGGTAAAGGACTCCAATGGCCTATATCAGGGCGGTACCGGTAAAGGTGTTACCGAGTGCTCTTGGGATCCTTGGTCGAGCCATAACGGTGGTTATCCGATTATTCCGACGAGCGTAGGGATCGAGTTGGGGGACTCGGTCGGCGTGAGCGACTACGCCGTGAAGGGCTCGGACGGTGGTACCGTCCACCAAGCGCACGTCCCTTGCTTCCTCGGCTTGAAGAACTTCTACGGGCATATCGGTCTGATCGAGCGTGGCTCCTTGATAAACAAGCTGTCCGACGGTAGCGGAGATTATTATGTCGCCCCGTCCCTTTACTCGGCTTTCAACATCAACTCGATCGAGGGTCTGATAAAGGCCGCGAGGGTTCCTAAGAACGATCCCAGTGGCTGGAAATATATCACTGAGCTCAGTATGCAGAATCTATGCTCCGCCCCGACTGTCGCCTCCGGCAGCTCCAGCACCTATTATTGCGACGGTTGGTATAACGACAACGCTACATCCGGCCTTCGCTGTCCGTTCCGTCGTGGTCTTGCGTACGACGGTGCTTATGCCGGCTTAGCGTACCTCAATGGTAACAATGCGGTCTCGGGCGCTAGCGTGTACTGGTCGTCGCCCCTCTGCTATTTTGCAGAGGACGTAAGCCCCGTGCCCGTGCAGTACTAGCGTTCATTGTGTTCGGGTGTCCATCAGGGTGCGAAGCGCCCGAGCACCCAAGGCACGTAAGTGCCGCATCTTAGTTCTTTGACATGTTGTTTCCGTTCCTGTTTTATTTTTCCCGCCGTAAGGCGGTCGCACTTGAAAAATTAAATATTACCTTTGTTCCGCCTATTGATTGGGCGGGTTGTCTTCTCTGACGTCCAGTTCCGGCCTTCGCTGTCCGTTCCGTCGTGGTCATGCGAACAACGGTGCTAATGCCGGCTTAGCGTACCTCAATGGTAACAATGCGGTCTCGAACGCTAACGTGAACTGGTCGTCGCCCCTAGGATACGCCGCTGATTTATTCAGTAAGAAGAAGTGGAGGAGAGACCCTGTCACTGGACAAAAAATCAAGGCTAAGGGTATAGTCCCGGTAGGTTGATAAACCGACGGCTCATGACCCGATGGCGATTGCAGACACTGGACACTAAAAGACACTTGGGACACCATGAGGAGAAAAGGTGACTTTTCCGGGGATATAGCCCGGAAAGAAAACTATTACAAGGCTTTTGATCATGCCAGCAAGAACAAGCATGGCAAAAAGGCCATAACAAAGTTCGAGGCGGACTTGGAAAAGAACCTTTCCGATCTCCTATACTCTTTTGAAAACGGGACGTTCGTAACCTCCCCGTATCGTTTCATGACCGTCCATGAGCCGAAAAAACGTCTTATCGGGATGCTCCCTTTTCCGGATCATGTCCAGCACTGGGCGATGCTCAATGAGGTGGAGGATTATTTTACGAGATCCTTCTCCGCGTATACCTACGGAGGGGTGAGAGGACGCGGTCCCCACGCCTACATGAGGATGATCCGGAAGGTCTTGAGAAAATATCCGGAACGTACCACCGACTATCTCCTGTGCGATATCCACCACTTCTATCCGACCGTCAATCACCCGGTACTGAAAAGCCAGCTCAGGACACGTATCAAGGATAATCATTTATTGCGAAGGCTTGATGAGATCATCGATAGCGTCGAGGGGGATACCGGTATGTTTCCCGGCACGAAGCTGGCGCAGTTCTTCTCGCTTGTCTATCTTTATCTTTTCGATCACGATTTGAAGCGGTGCTTCCATGTCGGGGAATGCCCTGCTTTGGTTGAGTACTACACGAAAAGGTATATCGAGGAAAGTATCGCGACGGCCAAAACAGAACATGATTATGAGGAGTTATCCAAAGGGATCCAATATCTCTCGGACAGGTTCAAGGGATATCTGAACCGTCTGGATTTCTGCTACCGTCTCGCCGATGATGTCCTGATACTGCATGAGGACACCGTATTCTTGCACCTTGTCATCGAGTGGATCGGTCTTTATTACGCTAACGAGCTTAGGATCGGTCTTAACCCGAGATGGAAGATCGGGCACGTGACGGACGGTGTCGATACGGGGGGATACGTGCATTTCCCGGATCACGTCCGTGTCCGGAAACGTAACAAGGTGGCTCTCTGCCGCCAGATAGCGAGATTGAGAAAGAAGGGTTTGCCGGACGAGGAGATAAGGAAGAGGGCCTCTTCCCGTATAGGCTTCATCCAACACGCTGATACGAGTAATCTATTAAATAAATTAGGAATGGAAACACCAAGGAAAAGACTGGGACAGGTGATAAGGAATAAAAAAAGTCCGTGGGAGGATCTCCCGGCCGACCGGAAAATGAGATTCGAGGATATACTTTATGATACCCGGATACCGGAGGACCGGAGAGGCCCCGAGGAGGACAGGCTGATCGAGTTGATCGATTATAAGATTGAGGATAGCAAGATCGAGAGAAACGAGGACGGCACGCCAAAGAAGTGCCTCGCCATACGTTTCCGATGGAAAGGAGAGGAGCGTTACGCTTTCACCGGTTCCGCCGTCTTGATTGATCAGGCGCTCACGGACTTCTCTCACGAGGACTTGCCGGTGGATACCGTGATAAAGGTGCTCACCAACAAGTTCGGTAAGAAATTTTTCAGGTTCACTTGACCCGTTGGGATCGCTCTTGGCCGATCCTTCCGGGTCGGCTAAAAAACATTTAAATATATGGAGACAAGAGCGATTTACACGGAGAGAAAGACATTCGTAAAATACGATGACAACCATTACCTGCTATACCTGAACGAGGAGGTCTTGGAGAACCACGTTCCGGAGGGCCACGGGGGCGAACCGGAACCGGAGCCTTGCACGGCTTACGCCTATACCGGCACGTGCGAGGATGGCGGCACGCTGGTCGAGGCTACTTCCGCAAGTTATGACAGTCTCGTGTCCGGATTGATCCGGAGAGAGTATTCCGCCGATCGGGTAGAGGCGATAACGCTGAATAAATTGAGCTCGGATAATGAGAGAAAGGCCGAGTTTGAGGCCGAGTTCGCCTGTCTGGAACGTTACCGTAACGACTGCAAGGCGAGGGTACGTGCCTTGCTGGGTATGCCCGAAAGCGTCTCGAACACCCTTTAAATACCGTTCGAGATGCGTATCTATGATAAGACGGGCGAGGTATTGCTTGACATCCCGGTGGACGATGACAGCTATCGTTACCGGGCGATAGCGCAAGCGAAGAAGGTGGAGCTGCGTTACTCCCTAGTGGATCACGTGGAGCTGCCCACCGGGACGTATATCGAGTACCAGGGGGAAAGGTACACGCTGTGGTACCCTTCGGATTTCAAGAAGGAGGGCACGAGGGTATTCGACTATACCGTCACCTTCGGCGGCAACGAGGAGATCCTGAAAAAATATAAGTACAAGCTGTTGTCCGACAAGCCGTACAAGCTCAAGTTCGTCATGACGGCCACGCCGGGGATGTTCGTGGAGCTGCTGGTGGACAACCTCAATCTCTATGATTCCGGCTGGACGGTCGGCACGGTGATCGAGGCCCCGGAGAAACTGTTGTCGTTCAACCACGAGAAATGCTGGGCTGTATTGGGGCGTTTGGCCGAGGAGTTCGACACGGAGTTCGAGATCGTCGGAAAGACAGTTCACTTGCGCAAGGTGGAGTACTTCAAGGATGCCCCGGTCGCTCTCAGCTATGGCAAGGGAAACGGTTTCCTTCCGGGTGTAGGCCGTGCGAACCAAGGCGACAACCTCCCCGTGGAGATATTGTACGTGCAAGGCGGTGAGCGGAATATCGATTACTCGGCCTATGGCAGCCAGACCTTGCTGCTCCCCAAGTCGCAGGAGCTTTCCTATCAAGGCAGACGCTACAAGACCGACAAGGACGGGATGTATGTCACTCGTGCGGACAGGCCCCTTTCCTCTTATAATGAGGACAGCTACGATGCCAGCGATATATATCCATCCAGGGTTGGCACGGTGAGCGAGACCGACACGGAGCCGGGCGAGGACACGGACGGGAACGATGTCACGTTCTACAACTTCTATGACTCATCGGTTCCCGCCAACCTCAATTTCGAGGATTGCCTAATCGCCGGTCAGACCATGACGGTTATTTTCCAGACAGGCCGTCTGGCGGGCCGTGAGTTCGACGTAAAGTACATACATGACGGTCGTAAGTTCGAGATCGTACCGGCTGAGCAGGACGGCATGGATCTTCCCAACTCGTCCCTGTATCCGGAGGTGGGAGACAAGTACGCCGTCTTTAACATATCCCTTCCCACAGCCTACGTATGCGACAACGCCGCCAAGACCGGGGCGAGCTGGGACATGTTCCGGGAGGCGGTACGCTACCTGTACGAGCGTGAGGAGCGGCAATTCACATTCAGCGGAGAGCTGGACGGCATATGGGCCAAGAAGAATTGGTTGGCGATCGGCGCCAAGCTGGTACCCGGCGGTTATGTCGATTTCAGCGATCCCCAGTTCCAGCCGGACGGTATCCTGATCCGGGTCACCGGGGTGAGGGATCACATTAATAGGCCCCACAGTCCGGAGCTTGAGCTATCCAACACGCCGGTAGGCGGTTTCCTGTCCGATGAGCTGGGCAAGCTGGAGAGCGAGGAGGTGACGAACGAGACACGACACAAGCAGGCCGTATCGTTCACCCTTCGCCGTTGGCGTGACGCGGTGGAGATGCAGGGGATGCTGGAGAGAGCGTTCAAGGATTACGGCAAGGGGCAGGCGATGTCGTGGCTTCGCACCATGTCGGTATTGGTGGGACATGAGTCGTTGCAGTTCCGTTTCGTCAACCGTATTCCCACGGAGGACGGACAGGCGGTCACCGAGGTGGATCACGCCTTCACGTATGACCAGCGGAAACGTACGCTTGCCACCCCCTCCGGAATCTTGCAGCACATGACGTTGGGGATAGACTCGCTCGCCCCCTCCCACAAGGTGACGGAGTACAGGTATTGGAACGTGGCGGCTTATACGTCTCCCTATCTAGGTGATGATATGGAAGCCATGTACCTGTACGCCCGCTGCGCCAAGTCGGGATCGTCCGGCTCTTTCCTTCTCAGCAAGGAGCCGAGGGACTTGGATGACGGCTCGTATTACAATCTCCTTTGCGGGGCCTTGAGTACAGAGGTGGACGGCCAGCGCAGTTTCTCCACGCTTTACGGCTTCAGCGAGATCGGCCCGGGCTGGATGCGGCTGAACAAGATCATCAACACGGACGGCACGCAATACTGGGACATGCTCTCCAAGGCGTTCCGGATCGGCGATGACAACGCTTTCCTCTCATATGACCAGCGAGACGGTCTCGTGTTGAAAGGCAGTATCTACCAATCGCCCTCCGGCGAGATCGACTATCCGGAGGTGGATCGGGGCGCTTACTCCGATAAGTCCGTCTATTACCCCGGCGACAAGGTATCTTACGATGGTAACGTGTATAAGTGTATATCCCAGACCACGCCCGGTACCGATCCCACGAACACGAGGTTCTGGAAGCCATTGGTATCGAAAGGCTCGAACAGCTTCAAGAGCACGGTGTTCATCCGCACGAACGCCACGCCCGATACCCCTGTTGGCGGCTCGTACGCCTCCCCGTTGCCGACCACGGAGGGATGGAGCGACGGGATACCGTCCGGCGAGGCGATACTGTGGGCCTCCACCCGGATCTTCTCGTCGGACGGGAAGGAACCCCAGCAAACGGCATGGATGTCCCCGAGGCAGATGACGGATACGGCCGATTTCGACGTGGAGTTCTCATCCGTAGCGAGCCCGTCAGCCCCGAACGGTCATCCTAATACGAACAAGCAATGGAGCGACACCCAGTCCACGGACACGGTCTGGATGGCCACCAGCACCAAGAGAAACGGAGTATGGAGCGCGTGGAGCGTATCCAAGATCAAGGGAGAGGAAGGCAAACCGGGAAAGGACGGGATAGACGGCACGGATGGCGAGGACGGGAAAGACGGCGATCCCGGTCCCCGTGGCGATCGTGGCCCCCGCTGCACCTACCGTGGCGATTACGACTCAAGCGCTACCTATAACGCCAGCTCCAAGATTACCGATATCGTATCGATCAAGAATAGCGATGGCACCCGCACGTATTATGTGGCGAAGGTGGATGATAACGAGCCTACCTTCAAGGGGAAACATCCGACCAATACCGCCTATTGGGACACCTTCGGGGCGAACTTCTCCAGCGTGGCGACCGATTTGCTGATGGCACGGAAGATAGCTGCCTCGGAGATTGACGTGGAGGAGATCTTCGCGAACTTGGCAAGGATCGGAAACTTCACCATCACGAACGGGTCACTGGCCGTGGATACGTCCGTCTCGGATCGTACACAAATCACCTTTCCGCAAATGTTGACTATCGGGAAGACCACGCAGTTCGCCGGGAAGTTCGGAAACCGTAGCTCGTGGGGCGGTGTGTTCTTCGAGGGATTCGGTCCCTATTTTTACGACATGGGGGTAGAGAAAGTGTTGTACAGGGAGGGCACGGGGGTCGTGTTTAACGCCCCGGGCGGGAGATACCCGTTCTTGGGGGTACGGATCGATAACGGCAACGGTATCTATGGCTGGAACAGTCCCGGGAATATAGCCAACCTGTATATCAACAAGGACGCCGCGAGCACGGCCCATGTGTATATCACCAATTACCAAGGCTTGACCTCGTCCGATATCCGCCTGAAGAGCGTCTTCTTCGATATCCCGGACGTGCTGGATAAGCTGGAGGGTATCTCCGCGTTCTACTACACGATGAAGGAGGACGAGGACAAGCTCCTTCGCATCGGCGTGTCGGCGCAAGCCGTCCGAGAGGTTCTTCCGGAGGCGGTACAACTCATAACACCGGATAACGGGGATTCCTATTACGGAGTCGATTATATCCAGATGCTGACCGCCTTCGGGATCAACGGGATCAAGGAGCTTTACGCCAAGGTCAAGGCACTTGAGAAGAGGGTGGAAGAGTTGGAGAATAGATAGAAAATATTATAGGCCTTATCGGGGGCGGGCAAATAAAAGCCCCCGGCTGTTAGTAAAGACGCCAATCACATACTAACAAACAAATGCGAGCTACCGCACGACCGGGGGCTGTATGCCTTCAGTCGCGATAGCTCGTTTTTGTTTTATGTGATTGGCAATACAAATATACTTTAATTTTTGGAGATTATGACAATATACGAGATACTTTCTTTCAATAAGGAATTGCTCCAGCGTCTATTTAACGCCGGAATAAGGACAAGCGATTGTTTGTATGTCGATTTGTTCGATGATTATACCCGAATGCGGGCGGCGGGTGAAAAGACAACCTATATCGTGGCCGTCCTTTCTGACAAATATGCCTTGAGCGAGCGAAAGGTGTACGATATCATTCGCTATTTATCAAGCGACTGCATGGGCCGTGCAGCGCAAGATCAGGCGTAAATTCGCTCACCCGGTTGTTTGGTCCTACCTTTGTCGCAAAACCATAAGACGAGACAAAGTATGAGCAAGTACACTTACAAGCCGCAATATGGCGTGATCGTCATTTGCGCGGATGAGAAAGAGCAAAAGGAGATTTATGAGCGTCTCCTGAAAGAAGGTCTAACCCTTAAAGTGGTGAACGTATGAGAATAGAGGTACAACACCATTGTAGCGACTTCAACAGCTATCGGGCCGCACGGGTAAAAAGCCTTTTCAACGCGGAGAAAGGCTGCGACTGGGAAAAGACAGTAGAGCTACCAATCGAGGACCGGGAATGGCAAATCGGATTGATCGTCGGACCATCCGGTAGTGGAAAAACCAGTATTGGAAACAAAATATTCAAACAACCTATTTATGATCTCTATTCCGGCTGGGATAAGGATAAACCGATTGTGGACTGTATCGCTCCTGATGGAGACTTCAACACGGTGACAGGTATGCTTTCAGCCGTTGGCCTCGGTGATGTTCCTGCGTGGCTCCGGCCGTTCCATGTGTTGAGTAACGGCGAGAAGTTCCGGGCAGGCCTTGCGCGTTTGGCGTGCGAGCGACCGCAGCACGCCGTGGTGGACGAGTTTACATCGGTCATTGACCGGCAGATAGCCAAGGTCGGGGCCGCCGCATTCTCGAAGACATGGAGACGTGGCAGCGGGCAGATCGTGCTTCTTTCCTGCCACTATGATATAATCGAATGGCTACAACCTGACTGGGTGTATGATACTGCGGAGGCACGGTTTTACAACCGTGACTGCCTTCGGCAACGTCCAAAACTCGAACTTCAAATTTATAAAGTCAGGGGAACTATATTCCCAAGGTTGTTTAAGCAGCATTATTATTTAGACCTTCCTATGCCGGTTGCGGCCGAGTATTTCGTGGGCTTTGTCGGTGGTGAGCCCGTCTGCCATTTAGCGGTAACACCACTCTTTACGGCAAAGGCTTACCGGTCCACCCGGTTGGTAGTACTTCCCGAATGGCAGGGAATAGGTGTTGGTACTAAATTTTTAGCGGCCGTTTGTGAATATCATCTTCAGGGACATGGTAGATGTGGTAAACCTTACCCGGTGTTCTTTCACACTTCACACCCGCAACTATGTGGAGCGTTACGTCACTCTAAAAAGTGGATACAAACCGGAGCACATTTATATGGAGTTAATAAAGGGCGCAGCGCGGCTTCGATGGCACGTTCGGCCCAAAGGTTAAATAAGTCTGATCGTGCGGCAACCGGTTATGGCGGCCATTTCAGGGCGGTTCAGGCATTTAAATATATAGGGAATGGTAATTAAAATATTGGGAAATTGCGAGTCGGAGGCATTCAAGGCGGCCGAAATGTTCGTTAAGGCAAAAGGGCATACGCTTTGGTGTGAAGGGTATCGTTGTGACCTTGCCATTGCGCCACTCCTTACGGTGAAAGTTTCCGATGAAGAACTGAAAGAGGCGAACTGGGGTACGTTGATATTCCATCCGTCCCCATTACCTTATGGGCGCGGGGCATCATCTATCAAATGGGCGTATAAACGAGGGGAACCGATAACCGCCGCCACATGGTTTTGGGCAGACTCCGGCTATGACACCGGCGATATTTGCGAGCAGGAGATAGTAAAAATAGACTATGATGCGCAGCCTCGCATCTTTTATGAGCGAGAAATCATTCCGGCCATGATCCGGACGTTAGGACGTTGTTTGGATAACATCGGGAAAGGCATTATACGTCGCATCCCGCAAGTAGAAGCCTATTCGACATACGATAAAAGGCTATAACAATCCATCTTAACTACTTTGTAAAGGTACGAAAAAAGTATGGAATAAACAACTTTAGTAGACGCTTTTTTACCACAGCCGGCAATAAAAAACGGTATTCAAATAGGGTTAGAAGTCCATTTGAATGCCGTTTATTTTTATGTATAAAGAAGGTGTTTTGCTTTGATTTTGCAAATAGGCGGTTACTTTGCGGATTAAATTTGAAGCACATTTCGTTTTTGTTTCAATAAACGCATTTCGTTTTTCACAACCATCACGTTTCGTTTTGCGGGATTTAAGTAATGAACCGTTCTCTTTAATCTGTCATTTTTCTTTATCTTTTGTTTAAGATCGCTGATATTCATTTCTTTAAGGATTGAATGACTTCCATATAAACTTGCAATAGTTTCCTAGCCGTATGATTCCATGAGAATAATCGGGATCTTTGTAATCCATATTTTATTTGTTCATCATGGAATGCTTGATCTTCTTCTAGCCGCAGCAATAAGGAAGCTACTTCTTCTTCGTTGAAAGGATCTGCCAATAATCCTCCCTTTCCGGCGATCTCAGGCATGGCCGAGGTATTCCCCGTTATCACGGGTGTACCGCATGCCATAGCTTCTAGCATGGGGATACCGAAGCTTTCCCTTAGGGAGGTGTATAGGAAGACGAAGGCCCCATTGTACAAGTATGCCAAATCCTTGTTGGAGATGTAACCTGGGTAAGACAGGTAAGGCTTGATTTCCTCTATATGCTGCTCTCTCAATATCATATCCAGCTTGTCTTCGCGTAAGTCCGCTATTAATAGAGGACGCTTTCTTGATGAGCGCTTGAGATACAGACTGTATGCCTTCAAGGTGCGGGGTACATTTTTCTTAGGGTCCGTATTTCCTAGGAAGAAAAGGTAATCGTCCGAATGAATGTATTTATGGGTGATGGCGGATATGCCTGATAGGGGATGAAAATGCTGGCTGTATCCATTGTAGATCGCCATGATTTGTTCTTTGGGCAGACATAAGGCCTCTCGAATCCGATCACGTTCAAAATGAGATACGGTAATGATTCTCTTACACTTAGGGAGTATACGGGGAACTACTAAACGTCGGTAGTGCCAACCCATGTTTTGGTACCATGATGTATTACCTCCCTGCTTGGGCTCAAGGAAGATGATGTCGTGCAAGGTCAATACCAATGGGACGGGGCAATGAATCGGAGCCGTGTTACTCGTACAATGCAATAGGTCTGGCCTTATCTTGGCTACAGCCCGTGGCAACGCCACCTGCTCCCAAAGGGGGTAGGTGGGGCATTTTACCTCCACGATGTGCGTATTGCTTGTTTCTTCTAGGCAATGATCTTCTCCCGGACTTACGAATATGAAATATTCATTTTCCTTGTCGATTTTCTGTAGCTCTCGAATGCTCTCGAGCGCTACAAAATCCATCCCGTGCTTATTCGTACGGAAAATTCGCTGGGCTTCAATGGCTATCTTCATGATTTGGAGAATGTTTGGTGTGAGAGAATGTATGCTTTTTCCCTATTCGGAACGTGTTTAGGAACATGAGGAAGAATAGGATGGGAACACTGGCGATCGCCTTCCTGAATTTTTGGTCCACTAAATAGTCTGGAACCGCTACGCTAAAAGTGATGCCTAGCCATATCAAGAGGAACCACCATTTAATGGAGATTATGATATCAAGTGGACTTAGGATGGCGGCAATTAACGTGATAAACCCTAGCAATAAGACACGAGGGGGCATCATCCATTGAAATAATTTATCGCAATAGTCCCAATTTCCTTTTATTAGTGCTCCCGGTATCTGGAGAATCCCTGAGAGTAAGTTGTGGAATTGTGTGGCAAGCCAGCGCTGTCTTTGATTATAGAAGTCTTTCTTGCCTCTTACTTTCTCGTCGTATGTATAGACATCTTCAAGATATTCGATATATATATTTTGGAGTAACAGTTTTCGCTCCATGTACTTATCTTCCCCGATATCGTTGCAACCTTGTATGATATTCTTGAAAAGACCGTATTCGAAAGCCATACCCGAGCCACTTAAGGCGGACGAGAAACCTAGGCGGGTATGTCCTTTCCTGAAAATAGAGTTGTTGATCTCCTCGCTAACGGCGTCGAGCACCGCTATGCTGCTATCTCTGTTCTTGGCTACCCTATGCGTCTGTATGGCTGAACAACCTGCATAAATAGCATCGTTTATTTTCTCTATATAATTGTTTTTTACGATATTATCGGCGTCAAGGATAATCACGTTGTCATATTTTGTTTTTCCTTCTTCAATGTAACGGATGGCTGCCTTGAGGGCCTCTATTTTGGTACTTTGTGGGTTCTCCATTTTTATAATCTTTACGGATAATGACTTTAGCCTATCGAGGGTTTCCTGACGCATTTGGTTGGCTATCACGATAATATCATATAATTCTCTTGGATAGTCTTGCTGAAGGAAACTTTTGACGGAGTCTATAATTACCTCATCCTCCCCATAGGCCGGAAATAAGGCCGCAAAACGGTATTTTTTCATAGTCGTAGGGTATTTATAAGTCGATTTCCTTTTAGAGTAAACGGCGAATACGAATAAATACAGTACGCATACCATAAAACATAGGAATACGATGGCGTCTATCAATTGAAATAGATACTCCTCCTTGTCTATCCAATTTTCTCCTATTTGAAAGAATTGCTCAATCATGGTGTTTTATATTTGAATCAGTTGATTTTTTTTCTTGTATTTCTTGATCTAGATAGGGTCCTACCATTATAAAAGTAAGTCCCGTAAAGGAAATTACCATTGTCGGGAATTGTCCCCAGAAAGAGTTCCCGTATGCATTGATAAACATTCCGAATATGCCACAAAGTAACCCTGTCAGTAGCCCTTTCAGCTCCGGATCTCTGAGCCGCATGGCTATGATCCATCCTCCCCATCCAATGGATAGAAAGATCATGCTTAGGTAAAGTGTCAAGCCAACCGCTCCTGTCTCCACCCAGATTTTGACATACCATGAATCTGTTGGAATGGAGGTGGTAAAGCGTTTTGATATTCTCTCTCCAGCCCTGTCACCTGATAATCCCAGCCCTTCTCCAAAAGGCTTGTATTTCATGTAGGATGCCAATTTCTTTTGATTTTCTTTTCGAACATTGAATGAGGCGTCTTCTGTCGGGGTGAATGCGGTACGCATCCTTCGGATGGTAGCGTTGCTATTTCCTATAGTAGTAAGGGCAAAAAAAACATAAGTAAGCAATAATAAGGTCGAGCTTGTGATAATGGTTTTGGTTTGTTTACTGACGAATGTATAAAGTGCCAATCCTGCTAATGGAACGATCATGGCCCCTCTTGTACCGGAAAGGAACATCGCGTAAATGGCTAGGATAGCTATGCTTAAATAATATATTCTACATAAATAGGAGCGCATGTGGAATGCTGCGATCCCAAAGAACATAGTGGCGGCTCCCATATTCGCCCCCATATTGCTAGCGTCGGTGAAAAAAGAGAAATAGCGGACTCCGGACCATATGATATGAGTCGTAGCTCCCCCTTCATTAAGCCATTTGGTCTCGAAACTGTCAAATCCAATATATTTTTGCATGAAGGTTTTAGTTATAGCTAAAAGGGTGAATAGGGATAAACAAAATATCAAGGATTTTAAAAAAGAGTAACGAGTGCATAATAACGATGTAATAATAACAATGATAAACCCATTGAATATCAGTCCTCTTGATAATATCCAAGCCTCAAGTACTCCGGAGGGGTTAGCGATTTCAAAGATACAATATCCCATCCATATACAGCACATGACGCTTAAGGGGTGAATTGCTCTTTTCCATTCGATGTTCTGATAAAGGGCCGCATGAATGGATAGTAATACTAAGGCTGTTACGTATAGGATATCCATGATTACGCTAACGCCTTCTATTGGAATATATCGGGTAATACCCAATATGAAATAGTTGATCGTAAAAATGACAAATAGTATGAACCAAGGATATTTCAATAATAGGATACAGGTTATACATAACAAAGGCAAAGCTATTATCATCCCGAAAAGAGGGATGTTATTCAATAGTAAAGCTCCTCCTATTCCTACTAGTCCTATGACAAGGATTAATAGGGTCATATTGAAAGAAGAATCCTCTTTTATCTCTCTTGAAGTATCCATGAGCTTCGCTATTTTATGGCCGAATTGGTTGCGGTTAACCCCATATACATCATACGGTTCGTGAAAGAGCGCATGGAGGTCTGAGGGGGCAATTGCCCGGTGAAATCTTCTACGGCTTCTCGTGAGGCGTTATTCAAGTATAAATACAAAGATGTATTTTTAGTTATCTCACGCAAATAACTAACAAATTCCTTATCGCTATTTTTCCATACTCTGCGTACATTAGCTATTAGAATATTAACTTGACTTGAGCTTAGCAAATGTGGAGGCACACTGTTTCCTTGAATGGAAGGATATTCGATTAATACAATGTCTGGTTGACTTTCGGCTTTAATATACTCTTCTATATTTTCTGTGGTGAATAGTGACGATTCAATGTTTATCTCTTCTCCGATCCTTATATATCGTACTTGGAAACCTAGCTCTTCCCAACGTTCTTGAAAATATTTGGCAACGAATGTCTTCCCTTCTCTTTCTTCTATACTTAATATATTTATGTATAGAGTCTTATTTTTTTGCAAATAAGGAGCCAACCGATTGCAAGCGTATGCGGCTGATATTCGGTTACAGGTCTTTACAAATCCCCTGTATTTCAATTGGGAGTTGCGTCCGTTGAAGGCTCCTAATATATTCATTCCTGTGAGGCGTTTAGTCCGTTCTGCATCCCGGAGGGTACGGTCTAGTAATTCAATGACCAAATTTAGGGCTATAATGAAAATTAAACTACCGATAAAAGCGGCTATGACTAAAAACATGCGCTTACCTTTGTCACTAAACAATGGATAAGCGGCCTCTGAGATAGTTGTTAAGTTTGATGAGGTTAATTGTAAGTTCACCTGTTTCATCTTAGCCATATTTAAGGCATGGAGAACTTGTAGATAAGACTGTTCAGTGACATTGATCTCTCGTTCTTGCTGGTTGATCTTAGTCCCAATGGGAGAATAATTCTTATACTGCTCCTCGAAATCGTGCTTTCTTTTGTTTAAAATCTCTAAGTCTGCCTTGGATTTCACTTGTATCAAGGTCTGTGACAACCATTCTTGTACTAATCCGTCAATAGCGACTCCTTCTTTACTTTCTTTATAGCTATTAATTTTATCTGTCAGTAATGCTATTCTCTTCTCGACATCTTTCAGTTGATCTTGATATCGTGTTAATTCTGTATCCTTGTTTAATGCGTTTTCAGAGGTGAAAGTCTCTATCTCGGTGATTTTACCACTGATGCGGGAAACATCTTCCAATGCGTTGATAAACTCTTCATTCGTTTTGACAAGTTTAGTACGAACTTCCATATATTTCTCTAACTCGTTGATGATTTTGGTTGAGCTCTCGTAACTTCGTTGTGTTTCTTCGTAACGGTTCTCAAAATCAGCAAAAGAGTTTGCGATAGATTTTGTTTGTTCTGTATAATTTATGACGCTGTTTTGTACGTTATAATTTGTAAGATCATTTTCTTGTTGATTGAGTTTTGTCCTTAATTTATTCAATTCCTGCTCATAATATTTTACGATATCATTTGCTGTTTTATATTTTAAATTATCGTAAGAATATTTCATTTCTTCGCTGACTAACTTAACCGTATTCCATGTGATTCCGGGATCTGAGCTAGTGTAGGCTATCTCTATCAAATCGCTATTACCTTGGCGTCTAATAATTATGCTGGATAAAGCTGCGTAGCTATAGAATGCAGCTCCTCCGTTGAGCAATTCATGCAAATAATTGCGGCTATCACTGTTTTTATATTCTTTAAATCTGTTTATAGTGTTATCGAGAGAAGCCGTGTCTATTAAATTTATTATTTCTTCAGGTATAGATGCTGTTAATTTCTTGTAATTGTCAGCTGTTATATAGAGATTATCTATTTCAGGATTTCCTTGTGTTAGGTTTAATGCTAATAATTTTAGTGATACGTTTTCTAGGGTTCCTCTTGATTTTGTTAAATTAACCAAGTTATCATATGTGTTGTTTACTGCCTGCCAATCAGGTTTTGTCTCTTCATCTAAACCCGTGTTGGAGGTAATACCTGTGTAGATCGAAGTTGTCACGGTGTATTTTTTCTCCATGAATTGACTGAAATAGGCAACCAATGCTGTTACAATAAGCGTTCCAAATATCAGTTGGTGACGAATTCTATATAAAAAACGGGATATGTATAGTGTAATATCCATAAATTATCGATTTATGATTTTTACATTTGTAAGCATCTCTAATAGGGTTACCGCATTGTATAAGGTAGCTCTACCCTCTTGATAAGAGATTACGGCTCCAGAACGACGTCCTCTTTCCATGGCCAAAGTCGTAATGTCAATTTTACCGTTGATGAAGTCTTGTTCCGATATTTTCATTTGGGCGTTGTAAAGGGCAGCAGCGTCTGATTTAGCTTTCAAAGTAGCTAAAGCTTGCAATACGTTATTATAAGCTTCCAATATTTTTAATTTCCGTTCTTCTATTGAGATCTCATATTCATAATCTAATTGCCGGAAACGAGCTTTCCGAGCTCGTACCTTTTGGCCACGGCTAAATAGGTCACCAAATGGGATAGACACCGATATGCCTGCGCTATAAGTATGTTGATTACTACCCAGACTTGTGAGATATTCAGGATATTCTACGGTTTCATGAGAGGATAGCTGCACTAATCGTCCATATTGGTACTGTCCGTATACCCTGAAATAATCTAGCCATTCTCTTTTGGTCACTTTCATTTCAGCATTAGCTTCATCTTTCTTAGCTTCGTAAATCTTGATCGAAGGGTGATCATATACTGATTCTAAAAAAACAGATAAAGGTGGTAATTGGATACGTTCATAATCATCTAGCATCGCTTGAATAGAGTCTGAGCCAGATGTTACTTCCACGGTTGTAGCTTTATCGAAATAGGTTTTCTTTTTCTGAGCTATAGCCGAAAGGATACTGAATATGAATAGGATGATAAATAAGTTCTTCATACGATTTATTAATGGATCTATACGTCCTCTTTCTGTACGAACGCCGTAAAGGTCTTAATGATGATCTTCATGTCCAGCCAGAAAGAAAATGTATGAGCGTATTTAATATCTAATTGTTTACGTTCCTCGGCGGACATACTACCAGAATTGCCACGTTTCTCTACTTGCCAGAGGCCTGTAAGGCCGGCAGGAGCCATGAAGCGTTGTATGTATTCGTCACTGGTCAGTAGCTCAGCCTCGTATATGGGAAGAGGGCGGTTACCAACTATTGACATGTCTCCTTTTAATATATTGAATAGCTGGGGGAGTTCGTCAATGCTGTATTTCCGGATAATATGGCCGATCTTTGTTATACGGGGATCATTCTCTAATTTGATGAAAGCGTTGGAACGTTCGTGACGTTTTACTTTTAAATAGTCGTTTTCAGGAGTAGCGTCATTATCAGAATATAAAATGATATTTTGTTTATTCTCTTTAAAAAAAGAGGTCGCATTCTGTGAATTCACAGAAGTTGCTGAAGAGGCTACAGCCTCTTCAGCAATAGATTCCGTATACTGATTAAGCTTTTTATACTCTGTTATGCGCTTGTCCGCATCCATATACATAGAGCGGAACTTATAAAAATCGAAAACCTTATAGTTGCTGCCTACTCGTTTCGACTTGTAGAAAGCGGGGCCTTTGTCCTCCAGCTTGATCCAAATCACCGTGATGATAAAGATAGGGGAGAGGCAGAGGAGCGCCATGGATGAGAAAATGATGTCGAAGACCCTTTTCCATAAAGGCAGCTTGAAAATGGCGAGATCAGGCTCTTTTATTTGAGGCTTACGCGCTTTTTCCATTCTCTTGCATTTCTCGGCGATACCCAGTAGCTTCACTAAATCTTCCTTAGAGGTAGACTCGGAGATGACACAGTCCGTTCCGGCTTGCAAATAGGATATTTTCTCCTCCCGGGTCATTTCCGGGGCGATTAATACGATATAGATATTTTGAAACGTCTTATGCAAATGCATGATCGCAGGAATGTTTAACGTAGGATCTGTTTTCTCGATGAATACACAATAATCCATTTCCTCGGCAGGAAGAAGCGTGTTTTTCATCTGCAGAAGCGTTATACATTCTATGACCCCGGTGCCTAATGCCTTACGTAAACGTTCGGCCAACGGCACGTTATTACCGAAAAAGACATAATTCATTATCTTAATATTCGTTTTACCCTTACCCTTAATTCCTCTGGATTGAAAGGCTTCAAGATAAAGTCTTCCGCCCCTTCCTCAAACAAACGTATTCTATTTGAGCTGCTCTCTACGCTCGATAGGATCAAGACCGGTATATGGCTGAACATATCGTTCGCTTTTAAATAAACCAAGAATTCCTCTCCGGACATTTCTGGCATATTCAAGTCAGAGATGATCAAATCCGGTAAATTGCCTTCTTGAAGCCAAGCGATCGCTTTCAAAGGATTTTCTTTATAGGATACCTTGTAAGTACTTGATAAATAAAGCATGATTATCTTTGCGATTTCTTGCTTGTCATCCACTAAAAGAACAGATTTCTCCATAGAGTCGTATAATATTGTCGTCTTTTGTTTTATCTATTATGCAAATTTAGGATATTAAATTGAAAAAATTTATGTTTTTCAATTGTTTTTTTGAAAAAACAGTTCGGACTTTGAAAATAGGGGAAACTGCGATTTTTTGATTAAGTTTGTACGCACATAAATGAGATGAGTATTCGAAGATGCGTTGGAGGAAATATATAGATTTTGATGTTATTCATTTATTGGTTGGCGCTATTGTCGGGATGGGCTTGTCCTCTTGCCAGCCGGAGATGCCGGTGATCTCTACGATAACCGTGGAGGCGGATGGCCTGACGGTTCCCGTGAACCCGGATCTGTATGGTTTGACCATTGAGGAGATTAACCATGGGATCGATGGGGGGCTGTACGCCGAGCTGATCCAGAACCGGAGCTTCGAGGATGGCGTGCCACCTTTGAACTGCCCTTACGACGCCGCCCGGAACGTCTTGATTACCCCGAATGGATGGACGATCCCTTTCATGCGGGGAGATTCCGTACCGGGATGGAGGCGGATCGTCCCTAATACACAGATATACCCGGATATGAAGGAGCTGGTGAATGATAAGAACCGGCGGTCGTTGCTCGTGGCCGTATCGACTTCCGGGGAGTCGGGGCGCGGAGGCGTGATAGCCGAGGGATACCGGGGGATACCGATCCGGAAAGGGGAACGATACGATCTATCGTTTTTCGCCAAGGGGACGAATATGGTGCCCCGTACCATCCGGGTGGCCTTGGAGGACTCGATGGCTAATACGGTCTTGAGCGATGTGTTTCAGGTAGCGCCGCTATACGAGTGGAAACGATACAGGCATACGTTTACGGCTACGGAGGATGCGCCGAACGCGGTCTTGACGATCACGGCCGATACCTCCGCCGTGTTTTGGCTGGATGTGGTATCCCTCTTCCCGGAGGATACGTGGAAGGGACGGAAGAACGGGCTGAGACCGGACTTGGCGGCGCTGGTCGATTCCTTGGCCCCTCGTTTTATCCGTTTCCCCGGAGGCAGTTTCGTGGAGGGGTATACGGCGGGTACGTACCCTATCTGGAGGGAGACGCTGGGCGATATCTCGGAGCGTAAGCATTTCTGGAACGTATGGGCCTATGGTACGACGAACGGCATGGGCTACCACGAGTACTTGCAAATGTGCGAGGATATGGGGGCGGAGCCTATCTACGTTATTAATAGCGGGATCACGAGCCAAAGCCGTCGGCCCCGCTACGAGGATATCACGGCGATGGATAAGCTCACGGGAGATGCCTTGGACGCTATCGCCTACGCGAACGCCCCGGCGGATTCCCTGCCGGGCGCCCTGCGTGCGAGGAACGGGCATCCGGAACCTTTCAACTTGAAGTATGTCGAGATCGGCAGCGAGAACTATGGCGGGGAGTATTTCAGGCGCTTTGAGCTTTTCCGCAAGGCGATCAAGGAGGCCTATCCGGAGATTACCGTTATCAGCAGTTCGCCCCTCATGAAGCGAGGCCGTAGCGAGTGGGTGGATTCCCATTATTACGCCGGGGAGCATTTCTTCCTCTCGAACGCCAGCAGGTTTAATAGCGACCGGTATTCCCGACGTTCGCCGGCGGTGTTTATCGGGGAGTTCGGGACGACGGAGCGGCCCTTGGCCGGTACGCTCCGGGCGGCGGTGGCCGAGGCCTGTTTCTTGGTCGGGGCGGAGGAGAACCCGGATATGGTACGCCGCTTGGCGTATGCCCCGGTATTGGGCAACGCCGGGTTCGAGAACCAGCGCCATCCGTTGATCTCTTTCAACACCCATCAGGCGGTGGTCTCTCCTTCCTACCATTTATTAAAGATGTTTACCCGCCATCGGGGGGATGAGGTGCTGAAGACGATCGTGGATACCTACGAGAAGCCACAGGTACGTACGGGCCGGGCGGGCGTAGAGATGTTTGATAATAGCTATGAGTTCAAGGACGTGCGGATCGACGGCGTGCCCGTATCGGATATATCCGTGATGAGCGGGGGATGGAAGGTTCCGGAGGCTGGTACGTTGGTGCCGGAGGCCAACCGGTGGAACCAGGTATTGTTCGGCGACTCTACGAGCTACGCCTATGAATATACGGCTACCGTCCGGCGTACGAAAGGTAGCGGGCAGATACAGCTTCGCCTCCGCGACAACGGGCGGACGGGCGAGCAGGCGGATTATATCGCCCTGACGATCGGGGCGGGAACGAGCGAGCTGTACCATCAGGTAGGTGGCGTGAAGGATAGCTTGGTCTCTCCCGTGCGCTTCCCTTTTGAGAGTAACCGGTGGTATACGGTTCGCATGACGTGCGAGTACGAGCGCATCCGTTGTTATGTGGACGGCGTATTGCTGCATGAGGTGGATATGCGTCCGATCCCGTCGTTGGTATCCGTGGCTACCCTCGACAAGGAGAACCGGGTGATTTACTTGAAGGTCGTGAATACGACCCGCCACGAGGAGAAGACCTCTTTGCGTATCGAGGGAGTGAATATCCGTAACGAGGCGGAGCTGATCCAATTGAGAGGGGAGCCGGAGGCTCGTAATACGTTTGAGAACCCGGGGGCCGTAACGCCTGTCACCGAGCCTATCGTATTCCCGATGAGCGGCCCGCTTATCTATAATTTCCCGCCTAATTCAGTGACAATATTGAAATTATACATGGAGTAGGTCAGATAGGGCAGGAGGGCCGGTACACTTTATCTGTATTTATCCTAACTTCGCGGCGACTTTAACAAAAAAATGTGTTATGGAACCAATGCATAAGATAAACAAGGTAGAGCTCCGGAGCTTGCAGCTTGAGGACTATACGCAGTTGTCGCAATCTTTCAAGAGGGTGTACGCCGACAAGGATGTTTTCTGGACCCGCAAGCAGATCGAGACGTTGATACGGATATTTCCCGAGGGACAGGTCGTGACGCTGGTGGATGACCGGATCGTAGGATGCGCCCTCTCCATCATCGTGGATTATGACATGGTGAAAGGGGATCATACCTACGCCAAGGTAACGGGTAACGAGACGTTCAACACGCATAACCCGAACGGGAATATATTATATGGTATAGAGGTGTTCATCCATCCGGACTACCGGGGCCTCCGGCTGGCCCGCCGTATGTACGAGTACCGGAAGGAGCTGTGCGAGAAGTTGAACCTGAAGGCGATCATGTTCGGCGGACGTATCCCGAACTATTATAAATACGCCGATCATATGCGTCCGAAGGAATACATCGAGAAGGTGCGCTCACGTCAGATCTACGACCCGGTGCTCACCTTCCAGCTCTCCAACGATTTCCACGTGCGGAAAGTGATGATGAACTACTTGCCGAACGACGAGGAGTCGAAGCATTGCGCTACCCTGCTGCAATGGGATAATATCTATTACCAGCCGCCTACGACGGATTACGTGGATAAGAAGACAACCGTGCGTGTCGGTCTGGTACAATGGCAGATGCGGCCTTATAAGACACTGGATGACGTGTTCGAGCAGGTGGAGTTCTTCGTCGACGCCGTGTCCGATTACAAGAGCGACTTCATCCTTTTCCCCGAGTATTTCAACGCTCCGCTGATGGCTAAGTTCAACCATCTGGGGGAGGCGCAGAGCATCCGTGGGCTGGCCCAGTACACCGAGGAGATCCGTGAGCGATTCGTGAACCTCGCCATCAGTTACAATATCAATATCATCACCGGTAGCATGCCTTTGCTGAAGGAGGACGGGGCGCTATATAACGTGGGATACCTGATCCGTCGTGACGGCTCCTACGAGATGTACGAGAAGGTACATGTCACCCCGGACGAGCAGAAGAGCTGGGGACTCTCGGGCGGGAAGATGGTGAAGACGTTTGATACGGATTGCGCCCGGATCGGCGTGCTGATCTGTTATGACGTGGAATTCCCGGAGCTTGCCCGTATCATGGCCGACCAAGGGATGCAGATCCTCTTCGTGCCTTTCCTTACGGATACGCAGAACGGTTACTCTCGGGTTCGTGTGTGTGCCCAAGCCCGGGCGATCGAGAATGAGTGCTTCGTGGTGATAGCGGGCAGCGTGGGCAACCTGCCTCGTGTGCATAATATGGATATACAGTACGCCCAGTCGGGTGTGTTCACGCCTTGCGATTTCGCTTTCCCGACCGATGGCAAGCGTGCGGAGGCAACCCCGAATACGGAGATGATCCTTGTATCGGACGTGGACCTTGATTTGCTCAACGAGTTGCATACGTATGGTAGCGTGCGTAACCTTCGGGACCGTCGCCACGACTTGTATGAGTTGAGGGTAAAAAAACAGTAGTGTTTGCGGTTGAACACAATAGTATTCATGGTTGAACCCAGTAGTGTTCGCTATTAAACACAATTATATTCGCCGGAAGAATGCAGTAGGGGCGGGATCTGTCCGCCCTCCCGTGCCGTGTATGCGTGGGAGGGCGGACGAATCCCGCCCCTGCGGTTTATATATCGGGGGGAGGATCGCTCGCTTCCCCCCTTCGGAAATGATCTTAATGACTTAGCATCTCAGCCGTGATCGGCGTGAATTTCTCGGCATCCGATTTACGGAGTTGTACGCTACCGTCGTTCCAGTTGGAAGGCCAACCTCCGATGATGTGTCCGAGGAATACCAGCTTGATCTCGTGCAAGCCCTTTGCCAAGGCTGCGGAGGTGTCATGACGGGAGAAGCGTTTTACCTCGCCACCGTTATTGACCATCAACTTGCCGTCGATCCATACCTCCTCTAAATCGGAAGAGATGTAATAAACGCCATCCTCCGGGATATTCACGTAGCCGGTAGCGATAGCGGCGTATTGCTTCACGCCTCGCATGGATTCGGGGGCGGGCACTTGGTTGGTCAGTTCACGGGTCGTCTTGATGACCTGTTTCTTACCGGTCTTCTGAGCGGCCTCCAGATTATTTACGCTTAGGTACATGCCATCGAATACCTCCATGTCGAGGCCCGGGGTCGTCTTGGCTACCTCCTTGGCGGGAGCCAGCGTTTGTTTCTCCACGAGGATCGTGCGAGGCTTACCCATCTTGCCGGAAGGCAACACGGAAGCGATCTTCACGGTCGTAGTCTCGGTGATGTCGAAAGGAGCCGTATATACGGTAGATTCCGGGGTAGGCTCGGTGCCATCCAGCGTGTAGACCATCTTCATCGGACGGTTCGTGGTGAATGTCATGGTAGCCTTGTCCGTGAAAGCCACGAAGTTGCAAGAACCGTTCGGTTGCTCGGGCTGCGGGATGTAGTAGTTGATACCATGTCCGTCTAGGCGAACCTGAGCGTTGTCCAGACGGCGTTCGAAGTCCTTGTAATCCTTCCGGTCCAGCGGGCTCCAAGCGATCTCGGAGAGGGCTAGGATACGAGGATAGATACGGTACTCCATGATGTCCGTGTTATAAAGGTACTCACTCCATACGTTGCATTGCACGCCCTTGATGAAATGCCCTTTACCGGCCGCTGCCAGCGTGTCGGGGACGGGGTTGTACTTATAGACCCGCTCCGCCGTGGTGAATCCTCCGATAGATACCGGGTTGATCTTGTAGTCGCCTTGGAACTGGTCGATATACATACCCTCGCTTCCCGGGGTCATGATCACGTCGTGGTTCATGCTAGCGGCGGCGATACCGCCTTCCTCACCTCGCCAAGACATTACCGTGGCCGATGGAGCCAGACCTCCCTCAAGGATCTCGTCCCATCCGATCATCTTCTTGCCGTGCTTGTTTACGACCTTCTCCATGCGTTGTACGAAATAGCTCTGCAATTTCTCCTCGGCCGTATGCTCCTTGTCGCCTTTCAAGCCTTCCTTACGGATACGGGCCTGACAAAGCGGGCATTTCTCCCAGCTCGTCTTCGGGCACTCATCGCCTCCGATATGGAAATACTCGCCCGGGAATAGGGGGGCTACCTCGGCGATCACGTCCTCGAAGAACTGGAAGGGCTCTTCCTTGCCAGCGCATAATACGATGTCTTCCACGCCCCAGATGATACGGGGAGTACCCTGCTTACCCTCGCAAGACAGCTCCGGATAGGCGGCGATAGCGGCCATCTCGTGTCCCGGAAGCTCTATCTCGGGAACGATCGTGATGAAACGATCCGCCGCGTATTTAACGATATCCTTCACCTCCTCTTGAGTATAGAAGCCTCCGTACTCGGTACCCTCGCCATCGATGCGCTTAGAGCCGATCTCGGTCAGTTTCGGGTACTTCTTGATCTCGATACGCCATCCTTGGTCGTCGGTCAGGTGCCAATGCATGCGGTTGATCTTGAACAAGGCCAATACATCCAGCTGCTTCTTGATATTCTCTACCGGGATGAAATGGCGGCAGGGGTCGAGCATGATACCGCGGTAGCCGAATCGAGGCTCGTCCTTGATAGATACGGCCGGAGCGGTCCATGCGATACCTTTCACGGCGGAAGGACTCTCGATCTCGGCGGGCAGCAATTGCAAGAACGATTGCATACCGTAGAAAAGACCTTGAGGGGTCTTGGCTTTGATACGAACGCCGCTGTCGGCTACGTCGAGCGTGTATCCCTCGTCGTTTACGTCCAGAGAGCCGTCGATAACCAACGAGATACCGTCGGAGGTCTCTTTGTCGGCGGTAGCTATCTGGTAGCCTGTCGCCGTGTTCATTTTAGCCGCGAAGAACTCGGCTACGGTTTTCGCCTCCGGGGTGGAAGCGTAGATCCTCGTGTTTTTGTTTAGCTTGAAGTTTCCTTCGTTCTGCGTAAGGCTGACCGGTGTCGGGATGATGTTGATACCTTGGTTGTAAGCTTTCGCTTTACCGGGAGCATCATCACATGAGGCCATCAGGCCCAAGACAGCGCCGGCGCAGATTGTAGCAAGGAGCTTTTTCATAGAATTAAAAATTGAAAGTTGAAAATTGAATATTGTTTAGATGTTTTTGAGAGTTTAAAAAGAGAATTGAGAGTTGAAGATAAGATGCCGTTTGGCATCCTTTTCAATTCTCAATTCTCAATTTCCTATTTACCATGCGAAGATAGGATATTCCTTCATGATACCGTTCACCTTCTCACGAACGGCACCGATGGTCTTATCGCATTCGGGAGCGGCCAATACGGTGTCGATCAGTTCCACGATCTCGCCCATAAGCGGCTCTTTAGCGCCACGGGTCGTGATAGCGGGCGTACCCACACGGATACCGGAGGTCTGGAAGGCCGAGCGGCTGTCGAACGGAACCATGTTCTTGTTCACCGTGATGTCGGCGGCTACCAAGGCTTTCTCGGCCACTTTACCGGTCAGGTCGGGGAACTTCGTGCGCAGGTCGATCAGCATGCTGTGGTTGTCCGTACCGCCGGAGATGATCTTGTACCCTTTGTCCGTGAAGGCCTTGGCCATAGCGGCGGCGTTCGCTTTCACCTGTGCTTGGTACGTCTTGTATTCCGGCTCCAAAGCCTCTCCGAAGGCTACGGCCTTGGCTGCGATCACATGCTCCAGCGGACCGCCTTGGATACCCGGGAATACGGCGGAGTCCAACAACTGAGACATCTTCTTGATCTCGCCTTTCGGTGTCTTCTTGCCCCAAGGATTCTCGAAATCCTTACCCAGCAGGATGATACCGCCACGAGGACCCCGCAGGGTCTTATGCGTCGTAGACGTTACGATGTGAGCGTACTCCAGCGGGTTGTTCAGCAAACCGGCGGCGATCAGGCCTGCCGGGTGAGCCATATCGATCATCAATAAGGCGCCTACCTTGTCGGCTATCTCACGCATACGTTTGTAATCCCAGTCACGGGAATAAGCGGAACCGCCGCCAACGATCAATTTCGGTTTCTCACGAAGGGCTACTTCCTCCATCTGGTCGTAGTCCACCCGTCCGGTATCTTCCTTTACATTATATTCGGTAGCGTGATAGAGAACGCCGGAGCTATTTACTGGTGAACCGTGGGACAGGTGTCCGCCATGCGACAGGTTCAACCCGAGGAACGTGTCGCCCGGATTCAATACGGCGAAGAATACGGCTGCGTTGGCCTGCGCCCCGGAGTGAGGCTGCACGTTGGCCCATTCGGCGTTGAATAGCTTTTTCAACCGTTCGATAGCGATCGTTTCACTTTGGTCTACTACCTCGCAACCCCCATAATAACGCTTGCCGGGATATCCCTCGGCGTATTTGTTGGTCAGACAGCTTCCCATGGCCTGCATGACCTGGTCGCTGACAAAGTTCTCGGAAGCGATCAACTCAATGCCTTTCAATTGGCGTTGGTGCTCCTTCTCGATAATGTCAAAAATGATGTTGTCTCTTTTCATTACCTCTTAAATTGGTTATTGCAATGATATGTTCCTCATTGAAAAGGAATCCTCGCGAATGTACTATATTATTTTAATACTATTTAAAAGATTCCGTTTAATTATTACAGATGCGCCGGAAATGGCTCCGCTTACCACTTGGTGAGGGTTACGTTTCTGAACTCAACCTCCTTACCCTCGCTCTGTAGCCCGATATGGCCTTCCTTCACCTTGTTGGTTCCGGTGTTCTGGTATACGCCGTTGATGTAAACGGTGATGACGCCGTCTTTCACGAAGATGTTCGCCTCGTTCCACTCTCCGGCGGGCTTCTCGCTGGACGGGTTCACGTTCTTTACGACAGGGAAGAAGGGACGTTCCTCTCCCGGGCGTTGCTGGTACTCGACAAGGTCGGAGCCTCCCAGCAATACGAACAATCCGGCCCTCCCGGCTTGCAGATTACACTCGATCCCGTTCGGGAAGGGGTTCTTTAGGTCTGCGATATGCAGGAAGATGCCGCTGTTCGCGTTGGAATCCCCATTCGGCCAACGCCATTCCACGTGCAATTTATAGTCGCTGTATTTCTCCTTGGTGTACATATAGCCGAAAGGCTGGCCGGTGATGAAGATCTTACCGTCGCGTACGGAATAGACCTGATCGGCGGGGACGGAGTTTTTGTCGACTACGAAATTCCAGTTAGACAGGTCTTTCCCGTTGAACAGTTTCTCGGTCTTCTGTGCGTTCGCCCCATTGGAGAAACAGAAGAGGGAGGCGGCTAATACAGCCAAAGATAGCATTCTTTTTTTCATGGCATTAAACTCTATTTATAGTATGATTAATCAACGATTAGTTTGCGATAGCGTACCCGTTTCGGCTCGGCGTCGCCCAATGTCTTACGTTTGTATTCCTCGTACTCGGAATAGGTCCCTTCGTAGAAGACCACGTTGGAATCGCCCTCGAACGACAGGATATGGGTACAGATACGGTCCAAGAACCAACGGTCGTGAGAGACGACGACGGCGCAACCGGCGAAGTTCTCCAGCCCCTCCTCCAAGGCACGTAGCGTGTTCACGTCGATATCGTTGGTCGGCTCGTCGAGCAGCAATACGTTCGCGTCCGCTTTCAGCGTCAGCGCCAGATGCAGGCGGTTACGCTCTCCTCCGGAGAGTACGCCGCATAGCTTCTCTTGATCCGCTCCTGCGAAATTGAATTTAGACAGGTAAGCCCGTGCGTTCACCTCCTTGCCGCCCATACGGATAAATTCCTGTCCGCCGGATACGACTTGGTAAACGGTCTTTTTCGGGTCTATATCCTTATGGGTCTGGTCGGCGTAACCTACTTGTACGGTCTCGCCCACCTCGAAGGTCCCCTTGTCGATGCTTTCCATGCCCATGATCATCTTAAATAAGGTAGTCTTACCGGCACCGTTTGGCCCGATGACTCCCACGATACCGTTCGGGGGAAGCATGAAGTTCAAATCATCGAACAGCAGCTTATCGCCGAACGCCTTCGCCACATGCTGTGCCTCGATCACTTTATTGCCCAAGCGAGGGCCGTTCGGGATGAAGATCTCCAGCTTAGCCTCACGCTCCTTCTGGTCCTCGTTCAAGAGGGCCTCGTACGAGTTCAGACGTGCCTTACCCTTGGCGTGACGGGCCTTCGGCGCCATATTGATCCATTCCAGCTCACGCTCCAAGGTCTTACGGCGCTTGCTGACTTGCTTCTCTTCTTGAGCCATACGCTTCGTCTTCTGGTCTAGCCAAGAGGAGTAATTACCCTTCCAAGGGATACCCTCGCCACGATCCAGCTCAAGGATCCATCCGGCCACGTGGTCTAGGAAGTAACGGTCGTGCGTGATGCAGATAACGGTACCGGCATATTGTTGCAGATGTTGCTCCAGCCAGTCGATCGACTCGGCGTCCAAGTGGTTGGTCGGCTCATCCAACAGCAATACGTCCGGCTGCTGGAGCAGCAATCGGCAAAGGGCCACCCGGCGACGCTCGCCTCCGGACAACGTATCCACCACCTGATCCTCCGGCGGACAACGCAAAGCGTCCATGGCACGTTCCAGACGGCTGTCGAGGTTCCATGCGTCCGTAGCGTCGATCTTGTCCTGCAACTCCGCCTGACGGTTGATCAAGGCATCCATCTTATCCGGATCTTCCAGCACCTCCGGATCGCCGAATCGCTCGTTCACCTCCTCATATTCTTTCAAGGTGTCCACGATCTCCTGCACGCCTTCCTGCACGATCTCCTTCACGGTCTTGCCCGGCTCCAACTTAGGGTCCTGCTCCAGATACCCTACGGAATACCCGGGGGAGAAGACCACCTCTCCTTGATAATCCTTATCGATACCGGCGATAATCTTCAGCAACGTAGATTTACCGGAACCATTCAATCCGATGATTCCGATCTTCGCCCCATAGAAAAAGGACAGATATATATTCTTTAAAACCTGTTTTTGAGGCGGAAAGATCTTGTTCACGCCTACCATCGAGAAAATAATCTTCTTATCGTCTGCCATATAATTTTTTGTGTGTTAATTGGTTCCTTAACTTAAAATAATGGTGTACAAATCTACGTAAATATCTTTTATTTTACAAATGAACAAAGATCATAGGTATCAGATATCTACCGATTGCCAAGTTTGGCGTGTGGAGATTACTCGGTTCAATTCTCTTGTGAAAGAAGCCGGTAGATATGCTATTCCTCGGAAGTTGAGTTTTAGCGTTATCATAAATGAAGGGTAGGAGAGGTTGTGCGGCGTTGTGGTTAGGACTGTGCGATCATGTGGCTTTAGGTTGTGTGATCCTAACGATTTAGGATTGTGGTTCGTCTTCGTCTCGTGAAGATATGTAACCGGTTTATGCATGATGTAATACGTGATGTAAAGTGCTTATATCTTGTTTCTTGCGTTTGCTCCCCATGAAAAAACTAAAATTTACCCCTCTTGAAATTTGTATAATAAAATAAAACCCCCTATCTTTGCACTCGCATTACAAAAGTAACGCACAGGATGATTCGCTAGCTCAGCTGGTAGAGCACAACACTTTTAATGTTGGGGTCCTGGGTTCGAGCCCCAGGCGGATCACAGAAACGCTGGACAGAAATGGACAGTAAATGTACAACTCCTACAATATCAAGGTATTGTAGGAGTTTTTTCTTTGTATAATATCTGTGACCTAAGACACGAAAAGGTCACAAAAAGACACACTTTCGTGACCAATTCGTGACTGACTTGTCCTAAAATAGCTTTACACAGTAATAACTATAAAAAGTGTACAAGTT